>OCQJ01000175.1_pt1 | contig 1904 bp, 3 predicted proteins | sample 1481351 | NCBI WGS metagenome assembly OCQJ01 (sample SAMN00990124, study PRJEB22392) | human gut metagenome | reverse complement strand
AGTCACAGCCTCAATAGCCGAATTCATAATCGAAGACGTATCAGACGACGTGTGACCCAAACCAGTCAACTTAGCCTGAGCCTCATCAATAGCCATAGCGCGAGCAATACCGCCACCAATAGTCACATCATAAATCGACTTGAGGCCCTTCTTAGCAACATTGATGGCGCCCACCATTGCGGCACCACCAAGCGCCAACTTCATACCCTTAGCAAACAAGCTACCCGAACGCTGACCCTCAGCAGGCATAACACCCGACAACTGTTTACCAACATCACTTTTAAGGCCAGGCATCTTCGTATACAACGACACATATGCGGAAGCAATCTCACCAGACATACACTATTCACCCCATAATATTAATCTCGCGAGACACCCCGCCACCGGCACGAACACGCGCCAAAATATCGTCCACCTGCCCAGACGTAAACCGGGCCCTACGCTCATCCGTAGGCCTCGCCACAGGCTCCGGCTGCCCCTCACTATTAGCAGACCTGTAATGATCCAGCATGTCCAGCACAGCCCACTCGCACCACTCAAACGGGCGCTGCCAACCATTCAGGTGGGCCGCCAACTGGCTAGACGTATCGGTACACAACACGCCAGCCAGCCGGACAGCCTCACCCCAACACATCTGCGGGCCACCAACACTATAAACAGAAACACCAAACTTGGTGCGGAAATCGTATTCGATGGCCCCACGATAATCATCAATCAGGCCGTGGAGCCAAACTATTCCCCCAGCGAGGCACCCTTACCGTCAGGCTTATATTCCATCCACTCACGGAAAATCTCGGCCACACGAACCATAGGAAGAACCTCCAAAGACTTCACCTCTGGGGCGCCAGCCTCCAACATAGAAAACATCACCTCAACCTGGGCGAAACCAGCAGACTCCCCAGACTGGGCAATCCTGGCGGCACGACGGAAAACGCGGGCAGGAACAGCCTGCGCTGTTTCCTCCGCATCCGCCAACACCCAGCTACGGTCACCAATCTTCAACGTGTAACCTGTGTCACTCATCTATCAACAATCCCTCAAACTATGTGTATCAGTTATTAGACGGCGGATTAGGATCCGGCTCAGGCTTCGGAGGATTCGGGGCCGGAGAAGGAGGAACCGGGGGAGTATCAGCTTTTAAAGCCGTCATCCACCCCCGACCAGACACCGCATCACCCTTCTTATTAATCTGGGCAGGATACGCCTTCAACGTCACACCATACCCATACACCTCGCCATTCTTACCCTTAATCTCGTCACGATCAATCAACTCAACCTCAGGGAAATAGTAGCGAATAACCTGATCGCCATCAATAATATCCATCAACAGGGCGTGAACACCCGTCGTGGCACCAGGAGAAATATCGAACGAACCCGAATCGGCTCCGGCAGTAACCTTCGACTGCCAAAACAGTTCGATAACCTCCTTCTTAGACTCGATCAGCTGGAAAGAAATCTCGATAGAAGACTCCGTAGCCACAGTGCGAACAACATCCGCATTCTGCCAAGCCTTCAAATCATCCGTTTTACGCTCAGGCTTAATCTTAAACCCGTCATCCGACAGATACCCTAAAGCGGTAAGACCGTCAGGAACCGTCTTCACACCATCAATAGTGTCACCGGCATGAGCTTTACCAATATAGACGTCACCCGTAACAGCAGAGCGAACATTAGACGCTTTACGTGTTGCAGCCATCACAACCCCCATTAAATATCAAACAATTACATTAAAACAAAAACAAATACGTTTACTCAGATTCGGCAGGCCTACATATAAGCTCAAAAAGCGAATACACATCAAAACGTGCACCATCAACCAGCAAATCAGGACCAGTAGACCGCTTACAGTACACCACAGGGTCACCGTCCACACCATCCGCCAGCCCCGCCTCCAAACGCCTGGC
>OCQJ01000140.1_pt1 | contig 3743 bp, 10 predicted proteins | sample 1481351 | NCBI WGS metagenome assembly OCQJ01 (sample SAMN00990124, study PRJEB22392) | human gut metagenome | reverse complement strand
CATTGTTCTACCTGTTTAATTAATTGATCTACTGTTAATTGATTAGTCATTTATTGTTCCTCCATTTTCTACTAAACTCTTTGAATTACTTTCCACTATTTTGTCGTACAACTCCGCCTTGCGATATACTTCGTTAAGCTCTTTGATTAGTAAACACCCATCGTGTCCTGTAAAAGCTGTAGATGATACTATGCAGCGTTGGATAAACTCTCTATTGTCCATTGCAAGCCTCCAAATCACTTAATAAATTTTGGAACTCATGCGTTCCGTCTAGTTGGTCCATATATTTTAAATCTCGCTTTAATTCGTTTTCACTTACCATTTCGTTAGCTATCTCAAATAAATGATATTGATTGTATGGTGTTATAATTTGATTTACTGAGCGATGTACTTCCACATATTCTTTTAATTTCTTCTCTTTCAACTTTATCCATAAACTTTTATAATCTTTATCTTTCATTATCTGCACGCTCCTTAAAATTTATAATCACATGACAGATGTTTTGAAATATTGCATCCGGTTCTCTATCTTTTAATGTCCCGTTAACGATTAAATCATCTATCTCATCAAACGCCTCTGCCTTCTTTTTAATTTCTGCCATATCATTGATGAGTTCATCACGTTGTTTCTTGTATGAGTCACGTTCATTTCTAAACTTCCACCAATCACTACGTGGATAGCTTTCGTCTAAATCTAACTCATTGTTTCTAATGAATTCTAATAATTGTTCCTTAGTTACTTCTGCCATTCCTACCCCTCATTCCATTTAGAATTTTGTTTCAATAGCCCTGAGTCCCTTAGATCATCATTCAAACTACGTGTCCCGTCCTCGTACCATACATTTGCAAGATACCTACCAAACACATCGCTCTTGTACGTCTGAACGTAGATATCTTTATGTTCTACACATTCTCTAGTGAACGCTGTTGCCTCTTTAAACTTATCCTGTCCTCTTTCTGGCGTATCGACACCTAGCAAACGTACACGACGTTTAGCGTAGGTATCAAAGCCATAATCGAGTAATATATCTATCGTATCCCCGTCCACAACATTGGTGCATGTTGCTTTGTAGGTGTAGAGATTGTTGATGTCCATTAGTTATCCTCCAATAACTCTGGGTTTTCGTTAATTCTTTGTTTTATAACTGTCCAATCACAATTGTATATCCTAGCTATTTTGCTAATGCTCAGACCGTTTCCCAAGTGTTGTTTTAATTCCTTTGAATCAATATTATACTTACGTTTCATCTTCATCCCTTTTCTTTTACGACCAGCTTCAGCAATTTTATCTCTATGACTTTGCGTAAGAGATTTCCCTTTATTATGACCTGACAAGTGTTGACTTGCTGTTAAGATTGTAAGGTTTGATTTTGAAGCATCCGATTTGTCGCCATTAATATGATGAACGTGTTCGTCCTTCCCCAATTTTCCACCTAACCAATACATCATTAATAATCTATGTACATGGTATTTTTTATCGTGTACAGAAACACAAGGGTAAAGACCATGCATATAAATTTTTTTATTACTTGAAGTGGGTTTGCTTTGAACCCATAATATAGCTTTTTCTAATTCTTTATAATCAACTTTGCAATTACATTCATTTCTAAAATTTATGCTTTTTTGTGAATTAACAATCAATTTTCTCACTCCTCACTTAATAAATTTTTATTTTCAAACACATTCCCTAATACTTCCAACTCATCTTGATTACTAAATGCTAACACTGTGCCACATCTAAAATTATCTAATCTCCATTCTCCAGTTCTAGCTTGTACAACTTCAAAGGGGTAACTAAAACATGGATTAGGTTTCTCTGAATGTTGAACAATATCTCCCTCATAAATCTCAACGCCGTTCTTATCTTTAAGTCCTGTTGATTGCATAAGTTCAACAGATGAATGCCATCTTTTATGATCTCCTTTACCGTTAGAATTTACTTCGGCTAAATGTATAATTCTTGCACCTCTGCGACTGAATTCAATAGTTTTTACTTTATGCATTTTCTTTTCTTCTTTATCCCAAACTCTAAATTTAATCATTATCTCAAACACTCCTTTTCTTATTGGTTTGGTAATCCGTAACTCATTAACTCGTTATATAATATGTCATCTTGTAATTCACTTATTAAATTACTTACTTCTTTATGTGTCATAGCTTTTATTTCTTTACGACTATAATCAGTAAGTGAAGTTTGATTTTGTAAACTTCTAACATATTCTACTTGCTTATCTGTTGCCATTTCTCATACACTCCCTGTTCTTTTTAATATCATTCTCATCAACTTTCATCGTCACTCTGTTTCCTGCTATCTTAACCACAAAGCCTTTAACACCTATCTGTCGTAACTCCTGTTGTATCTGGGTAGGTGTCTTGTCTTGTGTGTTGTATCTATATCTTTGGTTGATTGTGTCGGATAGTATCATGCGTTCATCTTCTCGTATTCGTCTGCCCACATATACATCAATCCGTCACTCACATATCTACGGTTGCACTTTCTAGCAATGTTGCGTCTGTCGATGAATAATACCTTTTGAGCTTCTACTGTACTTGCGAATTCTTCAACAATTTGATTGTCGCTATCTACTAGATATACTGGTTTGGACACACCTTTATTTCTGCGATACACTCTATATTTTTGTAATGTAGATTGGAATAGGTTATCTGCAATAAAGTTGTTGTATCTACTATCTTTCGGATATGCGTGTGATCCGTTTTTTAAGTTACCGATAAACGTTTCATATACAATATCTGCTGCACGATACTTCTTATTCTTATAAATAACTGTGGAAATACCGTTACATCCATTCGCAAATTTATATTTACCATCAGGTCTTTTCATTCTGCCTAAGTTACTCACGTATAGATCGTACTTCTCGCTATACTTCCAAATTTCATCTTTTGCTACAACTCTTTCGTTAAACTCCTGTTTTTTATTCACTCTAGGCATTGTGTCGGTAAAGAAACACTTCAGCTTATCGTTATATGTGCCACGTTCTTTTTGGTACCACAGTGTGTTTAGTGGAATACCTGTAATGTTGTGCAAATGAGTTAAGTCTGTCTTAGTCACTGTGTGGCTAAACGGCTCGTACATATACACCATAATTAGTCCTCCTTATCATTCCATTGCCCTTTCATATATATTTTTTAATTCCTTATCAACATCAATACCTAAGTTTTTTTCGAGTTCCAACATTTTTTGTTTACTTTCTCCTTCTAATTGACTTCTTAATATTCTCCAAGCTTCATACATCAAAGAGGCATCACTAAATTGATCGACCATCGCAAAAAAATCTTCGTTGTCCATATAAATACTTTCTTCTTCGTCTTCAGAAAATGGAGTAAATGTTGTAGTTATTTGACAAGCGTTTTGTGAGATATACCAAAAATCTACATCATATGCCATTTCCTTCTACCTCCAATTTTTCGATTAATCTATCTGCATAATCTCTAGCTTTTTTGATGTCTGCTAGTTCATTGTCCTTTCTTCCTGCTCTAACTGGATATTTAATCATGTTACCTTTCATAAAACCTTTAAATTCTTCAAATGTTAACTGTTGGTATAAGAATTCGATAACATCAATTCCTTTTCTTCCTTGATAATGTGACGGGTGGTTAACCTTGTCATCTAACGTCTTTTCTACTTCTTTACTAGTTGGTCTAGGCACACTGATAAAGTCATAGTTATCGTCTATTTTAATAGTGCCAATACCATCAACTTTTACTACTGCGACGTATTTTAA
>OCQJ01000097.1_pt1 | contig 8308 bp, 2 predicted proteins | sample 1481351 | NCBI WGS metagenome assembly OCQJ01 (sample SAMN00990124, study PRJEB22392) | human gut metagenome | reverse complement strand
TTAACCATTTTGATATACAACAACGTAAAATTCGAAGAGATTTTTACGATACAAGAGGCTTTTTAAGTTGTAGTAGAATTTTAACCTCTCAACAAAAAGTCGTGATGGAACAATTTTTTACACCTACACAAAAAGTTAAATTTCAAAAATATTACAACCCTGAGCACGAACATCCTACGGTACAATCTATCATTTATAATACTTCACGAGGCGTTCGTTTTTTCAACGATGAAAATGAACTTTTAGCGTTTGCAATTAATGCGCTATATCATTTAGGAGACGTATTTTTATGTGATAAAAACATCGTTACAGGGCCAATCATTGATCAAACTGATACTAAAATACCAGTTCTCGCCGTTTTCCACAGTACCCACGTAAAAAATATCAATGATATATATCATTCTGAAATCAAACAAGCGTATAAACCTGTTTTAGATAACTTATCCCGATATTCAGGAATCATAGTATCTACTGAACAACAAAAAACAGATTTATCTGTAAAAATTAATAACGTTATTCCCATTTACGTTATACCTGCAGGTTATATTGATACAAATGAATCTCATCATAGTAGTGACAATAAACCATTGCCTAACAAAATGATTTCTATCGGCCGTTATTCTCCTGAAAAGCAATTAGATCATCAAATAGAACTAATGTCTAAGCTAGTTCCAGCATTTCCAAATTTACAGTTACATTTATTTGGGTTTGGTAAAGAAGAAACACATTATCGTAAATTAATAGCTCAATATCATTTAGAAAATCACGTGTTTTTACGTGGCTTCATTTATGATTTAAATCAAGAAATAGAGACCGCCTATTTATCTTTATTGACAAGTAAAATGGAAGGGTTCAATTTAGGTGTACTTGAAACGATTGCTAAAGGCGTACCTACAGTAAGTTATGATACCAAATACGGACCTTCTGAGTTAATTGTTAATCATAAAAATGGCTTTTTAATTGAACAAGATAATAAAGAACAACTCTATCACAGCGTTAAAAAGTTATTACTCGATTCTAACTTAAGAGAACAATTTTCTAAGGAAAGTATTAAACATGCCCAAATATTTAATGACAAAAATGTTTTTGATACATGGCTCACTGTTTTCAGAACGTTAAAAGTTAATTTATAATCGCCAATTTATTAAGATATATAAGGGTGAAGAGAAGTGTGAAACATCATACATCATCTTCACCTTTAATTTATTCTATAATATTTCATCTTTAATCTGTGCCTTTTGATATTGAACATAGCCTGATATATAATGTTCGATATCATCAATCCGAACTCGATACCCATGGTGTTTTATGAAGAAACTACCAAGAATTCGCTTTGGATTTTTGAAGTACATTGCAATTTCAGGATAGAAAAATCCTACTCGTTGATATTCTGCTCTTGTATGAATCACATTGATTAATTTTTCTTCATCAATCAACTGAGTCACAAGCTCTTGACGATGTGTAGCTTTTGCTTTTTGAATAAGCTTATAGGTTGCCATTAACATTTCTAAAAATGTTGGGAATGTTGTTTCACGTTGTTCAATATATTCCAAATAGGTGTTCACATTCTTAATCCCAAATTCAAAATATTTATCTTGCGGACACAATTGAACTAACTCGTTCGTGCAATACCCAAGCCAATGATCATGGTATTGCCAATACTCTTTTTCAATAAATCGATCCATTAACTTCTTCACAACTTCCAACCATTTATCATTATGATCTTGGTGATATAAGCGTAATAATGCTAAAGCTGCTTCACCATCATAATAAATAATTCTAAATGATTCTTTCACAGTTAAATCCGGATAATTTAAAATATGAGTTGTTTCGTATGTATCTTGATTAATCATTGATAAAATTCCTCGAGCAACTTTTTGTGCCACGCATAAGTATTGCTTATTGGGGTTATGCTTTAAATATTCACAAACCGCAAATATAAAGGCAGCATTTTGTCCTAATTTTATTTCGTTAATATCTTTTGTATCATCAAAGATATATCCAACACCTTCATTATCATAGAAATAATTCTCAATAACGTAGTTAATTGCCTTTTCGACTATAGTTAAATCTTCTCCTAAATAATCTAAACCCTCTATTAATGCATAAGTTGAAGAAGCATGTCTTAATATATTATAGAAATTGATTTCTTTATCAAAATGTGGAAAATAACCATATTGATATCTTCCAGTATCTGATAGCATATTTCCTAGGAAATATGTACCACTTTCAATTAATTGGTCTATTTCTTTATGTAAATAATCGACCTTTCTTAATCTTTTTTATAACCTTCATCGTGTAATTCATATATCTTTTGTTCGTCTAAGATAAAACCTTTAGTTTTGAACTTAATGACTTCTTTGTTTTCATAAAAATCATAAGCAAACTTTTTCTTATGGTTCGTATACTTTCTTAAATAGTTATTTATATTTTGTTCAGATAGAATAAGCTTCGTTTTCCCATCTGTTTTCACTGGTTTAATAAATGCATTAGTGTTTATTTCTTCAGGTAAAAATGATAAATTCCAGTATTGATCTAAAGCTATACCAAAATCAATATAATTTCTTCTAGTTTGCGTTAATTCATCTTTAACATCTTTAAATAAAGTAACTTCTTCTTCAGTAACAATGTCTATTTTTACCCATGAAGGAAACGCTCCTGTTTTCTGTCTAAACTTTTGAATTTCTTTAGTAATATCCCTTCTAAGGTAATTAGGCTTTTTTAATAATTTAACTTTGGCTTTTATATTAGATTTTCCAAGGCTTAAAAAAGCATATTCTTTTATTTCTATTGTTTTTTCAACATGATTAATCAATCTTTCTATATGATTTTCCATACTCATCTTTTTCTCCTTTCAATTTAATATGATTTCAAACCAGGCCATATAGACCTGGCTTGAAACAACTTATAAATGAATCAATAGTGCTATTTTTCTTTATTATCTTTTTTACGACGTCTTCCTAATAATAATGCTCCTAAACCTGCAAATAAAGTTCCAAGTAATGTGCCTTTAGAATCATGATCTTCATTAGCTCCTGTATCAGGTAATTTATCTTTTGCATTTTTATCAGAATCCGAGTCGCTGTCTGAATCGGAGTCACTATCTGAGTCCGAGTCACTGTCTGAATCCGAGTCGCTATCTGAGTCCGAGTCACTGTCTGAATCGGAATCGCTGTCTGAGTCCGAATCACTGTCTGAATCCGAGTCACTATCGGAATCCGAATCACTGTCTGAATCGGAATCACTATCTGAATCTGAGTCGCTGTCTGAATCTGAATCGCTATCGGAATCCGAATCGCTGTCTGCGTCGGAATCACTATCGGAATCCGAATCACTGTCTGAATCGGAGTCACTATCTGAGTCCGAATCACTGTCTGAATCTGAGTCGCTGTCTGCATCCGAATCGCTATCGGAATCGGAATCACTATCTGCGTCTGAGTCACTATCTGAGTCAGAATCGCTGTCTGCGTCGGAATCACTATCTGAATCCGAATCACTATCGGAATCTGAGTCACTGTCTGAGTCAGAATCACTATCTGAATCCGAGTCGCTGTCTGCGTCGGAATCACTATCTGAATCTGAGTCGCTGTCTGAATCTGAATCGCTGTCTGCGTCGGAATCACTATCTGAATCCGAATCACTATCGGAATCTGAGTCACTGTCTGAGTCAGAATCACTATCTGAATCCGAGTCGCTGTCTGCGTCGGAATCACTATCTGAATCTGAGTCGCTGTCTGAATCTGAATCGCTGTCGGAGTCTGAATCGCTATCGGAATCCGAATCGCTATCGGAATCCGAATCACTGTCTGAATCGGAGTCACTATCTGAGTCCGAGTCACTGTCTGCGTCCGAATCACTATCTGAATCGGAGTCGCTGTCTGAATCGGAGTCACTATCGGAGTCCGAGTCACTGTCTGAATCTGAGTCACTGTCTGCGTCCGAATCACTGTCTGCGTCCGAATCACTGTCTGCGTCCGAATCACTATCTGAATCCGAATCGCTGTCTGAATCGGAATCACTATCGGAGTCACTGTCTGAATCTGAGTCACTATCGGAATCCGAGTCACTGTCTGAATCGGAATCACTATCTGAATCATCGTCAAAATAACCATTATCTATACTAAAGTCATCATGATCAGTAATCGTTACACGAACATCTTCCCCATCAGCATCTTTTTCATCATCATTTCCAGAATTTGCTGTAGTTTGAGTCATGCCTTCCGGTTTCTCAAAATGAATAATGTAATTACCACTATCTAAATTATCAAATTGATACTTCCCATTTTCATCAGTTGTTGTAGTACTAATTATATTTCCTTTTTCATCCTTTAACGTTACTTTAACACCAGAAATTCCTTTTTCATTGTCATCTTGGATACCATCTTTATTTGTATCTTCCCATACATAATCTCCGACACTATATTTTGGTGTTTTGTAGAAACCACTATCAATTGTGAGATTATCAGCTCCGTTAATGATACCTGTTGTTGTTATACCGTTGGAATCTACAGTTATATCTTGACCTGAATTCGCTTTTGTCGGTGTATAACCTGATGGTGTCTCAAACTCAACTGTGTAGCTTCCATTTTCTAATCCTTTAAATTGATAATGACCACTTGCGTCAGTTGTCGTTGTGCCAATGACATTTCCATTTTTATCTTTTAACGTCACTTTAACACCAGAAATCCCTTTTTCACTGTCGTCTTGAATACCATCTTTATTTGTATCTTCCCATACATAGTCACCTAAGTTATATGTTGGCTTGTAGAAACCTGAGTCTATTGTTTTATTATCTGCATCTTTGACTGTGACTGTTGTTTTCGTACCGTTTGAATCTTTACCTTCGTCACTTCCCGAATTTTGTTTAGTCGGTGTGTAGCCTTCCGGCGTCTCAAATTCTATTGTGTAATCCCCGTTCTCTAAACCTGTGAATTCATATTTACCATTTGAATCTGTTGTCGTTGTGCCAATAGTATCTCCATTTTTATTTTTTAACGTTACTTTAACACCAGAAATTCCTTTTTCATTGTCATCTTGGATACCATCTTTATTTGTATCTTCCCATACATAATCTCCGACACTATATTTTGGTGTTTTGTAGAAACCACTATCAATTGTGAGATTATCAGCTCCGTTAATGATACCTGTTGTTGTTATACCGTTGGAATCTACAGTTATATCTTGACCTGAATTCGCTTTTGTCGGTGTATAACCTGATGGTGTCTCAAACTCAACTGTGTAGCTTCCATTTTCTAATCCTTTAAATTGATAATGACCACTTGCGTCAGTTGTCGTTGTGCCAATGACATTTCCATTTTTATCTTTTAACGTCACTTTAACACCAGAAATCCCTTTTTCACTGTCGTCTTGAATACCATCTTTATTTGTATCTTCCCATACATAGTCACCTAAGTTATATGTTGGCTTGTAGAAACCTGAGTCTATTGTTTTATTATCTGCATCTTTGACTGTGACTGTTGTTTTCGTACCGTTTGAATCTTTACCTTCGTCACTTCCCGAATTTTGTTTAGTCGGTGTGTAGCCTTCCGGCGTCTCAAATTCTATTGTGTAATCCCCGTTCTCTAAACCTGTGAATTCATATTTACCATTTGAATCTGTTGTCGTTGTGCCAATAGTATCTCCATTTTTATTTTTTAACGTTACTTTAACACCAGAAATTCCTTTTTCATTGTCATCTTGGATACCATCTTTATTTGTATCTTCCCATACATAATCTCCGACATTGTATTTAGGAGTTAAATAAAAGCCAGTATCTACAGTCATATTATCAGCATTATTAATTGTTCCTTTGGCAACAACTACTTTACGTGTACCATCACGTTCACCATCTGAATCTATTGCATCATTTGTAGAATTATTTGCGGGAGATGGCGTATAATTATCAGGAATCGCAAACTCGACTGTGTACGTTCCATTTTGTAAATTATCAAACTGATAATGTCCGGATTGATCAGTAGTTACACGTTGCAATTCTCTATTGTTACTGTCTTTAAGAGTAACATAAACACCTGCTAAACCTTTCTCATCATCATCTTGAACACCGTTTTTATTTTTATCTAACCATACATAGTCACCTAGACTATATGTAGGATTATCCCCTTGTGCTGTTGAAGAACCATTGAGATAAGACACCGTTGTAGACTTCGTTCCACGGTAAAAATCATTTGTATTGGTAGTACCATCTCTTGTTAACCAATATTCGGTATAAACATTTCCAGTTCCCGTTGGTCTCACTGCTTGAGTTACAATATACTTTTTACCATTTGCCATACTTCTAGCAAAATTGATATCAACTCTAGTACCATCTGCACTTACTTTAGGTGCAAATTGACTTGTCACATCTTTTACATTAGAACTATTTAAATCAGGATTGAAGCTATCTACCATCGCATTGGTATCCGTCACTTCGTAAACTTTCACTTCACCTGGTATAAATTTACCATTTTTTACTGTTGAGAAATATTTAGCATATTTAGGGTTTTGGTTATTTTGGTTTAGATAAACAACTTCGTTATGTTTATTATTTACATTATCCACATTTGCTACCGCTGCTGTAGTTGTATTGTCCTTTTTATTACCATAATCCACAATGAAGTCTTTTTTGACTACTTCGTTAGCAATCGTCACTTCCATAGGATAATTCTGATTATCCTTAATTGCTGTTTCCCTCTTAGGCGTCGCAATTAAATCAAAACTACCTGTAATATTTTGATATTGATCAACATAGTTAGTAAATGTATAAGTCGTCGTATTTGTAGTTTTATCATATACACCATTAGCTACAATAGAGCCATCCTTACTACGTAGTTGAGTTTTTATTGCAGGAAGTTCTAAACCACCCGGTCTAATATACTGACCATACTTAATAGTAAAAGTATCTCCCTCTTTTATGCTGTCATCTAATTCATAATTTGCTTTTAAATTAAATTGTTCGTTACTTGTTGGCCATATTACGTTATTAGCGTGATTATTACTCTTATTAAGTGAAAGCGTAGGGTTTGTGATTTTAACTTTATCATTCACATTTTTACCACTATTAGGCTCAGCAGCTAAACTCATTAAATTCATGCGTGGACTTGCACTCTTATGTGGTGAAGTTTTTGATTGAGATGTGTTCAGAGCTAATGGCGTATCGACACCATAATCAGGGTTAGAAAAGTCTTTTTTTAGTGCTTCAGCAATGATTGCTTCATTGATTTGTTCTCTAGATGCAGTTTTTAAATCTAAATTATCTCTAACGGCATTTGTAATTGCTTCTGTTTCATTAGAATCAACACCTAAACTAGCTACAGCACTTCGTGTGTAATCTTGCTTATCATTGACTGAACTATCTGTTGAAATAGAAGGTGTTTTTAATTTAGTTGTCGTGTATTCAACATCTTGAGTAGGTTCATCATTAAATTTTGTTTTATATACTTTTTGTTCTGATGGTTTTGAATCTAATTGTTTAGAAGGTGCTGACTGATTATCTGTACTGTCGTTATTTGCTTGTGATGAAGTTTTCTCACTTTGAGTTGGAGAGTCATTTGTGTCTAAATTTGATTTATTAGTAGACATTTGAGCTTGCTTAGTAGAATGTTCGTCTGTTTTACTTTCTTTAGATGTCGTTGAGGATGAATTTAAATTATCTTTTAAAGATGGATTATTCTTCTCAGTCGAATCTTGTTGTGTAGTTGAGGTTTTGGGTGTTTCAGCTATTGATTCCTCATTAACAGTTGGTGCTTCTGTTGTTTTTGGTTTAGTTGACTCGTTCGTCACTACTGCTTCATTAGCTTTAGGCTTAGATACGTCACTTGTCGTTGGTGCTTCAACTTTTTTTACTTCAGTTGCATTGTTTACATTTGTTGTTTTCTCAGAACTATGTGATCCGTTGTCTAAATCGACTTGATTAAGTTTTGAGTTTTCATTATCACGACTACCTTTCTGTTCTTCTTTTGAAGCTGATTCTAATTGATTGTCTTCAGCCGCTTTAGCCTCATTGTCTGCGGCACCAAACATTAACGTAGCACCCACGAGTATTGAAGCTGTACCTACTGTGAACTTCCTAATCGAGTACTTGTTTACCTTGTTGGATAGAAAATCCACTCTCTTGTTAATTGGTTCTTGTCTTCTCTTTTTCATACTATACCTCCAGTTAAAATAAATATTTTACAAGGAAATAATTTGAATATTTACTTGTAAATTGCATTTACATTTTTATGTAAATACTTTATAAGCATAATTTATCCAATAAAGCAAAACAATACTTTTTAAAAAATAAATTAATATAATAATATAAATTACCCCA
>OCQJ01000054.1_pt1 | contig 28322 bp, 28 predicted proteins | sample 1481351 | NCBI WGS metagenome assembly OCQJ01 (sample SAMN00990124, study PRJEB22392) | human gut metagenome | reverse complement strand
CAAGTTAGCCGTACCGGAAGGTGCGGCTGGATCACCTCCTTTCTAAGGAGCAAGTTTTGGTTGTGGCATTGTTCGAGTCGTCCCGTGTGGGGTGATGGTAATGGTGTCGTGCTTCTTGTGGAACATTGGCGTCCTGTTGTTGTGATGGGGTTGGGGGCATGCTGTTGGGGTTCTGGGGTATCACACTGTGTGTGGTGGCCTGGTGCGGTGATGCGTCATCTGTCTGTTGTGGACGGTGGTGTGTTGATTCGTGTGGTGGTTGAGAACTGTATAGTGGATGCGAGCATCTTAATTTTTTGTGTCTTGTGCGTTGTGCAAGTTGTTAAGTGCGATCGGTGGATGCCTTGGCACCAAGAGCCGATGAAGGACGTTGTAACCTGCGATAAGCCCTGGGGAGTTGGTAAACGAGCTGTGATCCGGGGGTGTCCGAATGGGGAAACCTGGAATGTCCGGAGTAGTGTCCGGTGACCCTGCCCTGAATGTATAGGGGTGTGGGAGGTAACGCGGGGAAGTGAAACATCTTAGTACCCGTAGGAAGAGAAAACAACCGTGATTCCGTGAGTAGTGGCGAGCGAAAGTGGATGAGGCTAAACCGTGTGTGTGTTCAAGCCGGCAGGTGTTGCATGTGCGGGGTTGTGGGGGCCTTTTGGTTCTGCTGCCGCAGGATTGGCCAGTGATAAATGTTGCGTGAAGGTGAAGCGTCTGGGAAGGCGTACCGGAGTGGGTGAGAGTCCCGTAACTGTAAGCGTGGCACTGGTGAGGGTTGCCCCAAGTAGCGTGGAACTCGTGGAATTTCGCGTGAATCTGGCGGGACCACCCGTCAAGCCTAAATACTCCTTGGTGACCGATAGTGGATTAGTACCGTGAGGGAATGGTGAAAAGTACCCCGGGAGGGGAGTGAAATAGTACCTGAAACCGGTCGCATACAAGCCGTCAGAGCCTTGTGGGGTGATGGCGTGCCTTTTGAAGAATGAGCCTGCGAGTTAGTGATGCGTGGCGAGGTTAACCTGTGTGGGGGAGTCGTAGCGAAAGCGAGTCTGATAAGGGCGTGAGTCGCGTGTTCTAGACCCGAAGCGGTGTGATCTATCCATGGCCAGGATGAAGCGTCGGTAAGACGTCGTGGAGGTCCGAACCCACTTCAGTTGAAAATGGAGGGGATGAGCTGTGGATAGGGGTGAAAGGCCAATCAAACACCGTGATAGCTGGTTCTCCCCGAAATGCATTTAGGTGCAGCGTTGCGTGGTTCTTGTCGGAGGTAGAGCACTGGATGGTCTAGGGGGCCTATCAGCTTACCGAAATCAGCCAAACTCCGAATGCCGGCAAGTGGAGCGTGGCAGTGAGACGGCGGGGGATAAGCTTCGTCGTCGAGAGGGAAACAGCCCAGATCATCAGCTAAGGCCCCTAAGTGGTAGCTCAGTGGAAAAGGATGTGGAGTTGCGCAGACAGCCAGGAGGTTGGCTTGGAAGCAGCCATCCTTGAAAGAGTGCGTAATAGCTCACTGGTCAAGTGATTCCGCGCCGACAATGTAGCGGGGCTTAAGTTATCCGCCGAAGCTGTGGCAAACCCGTTTTGCGGGTTTGGGTAGGGGAGCGTCCTGTGTGAGGTGAAGCTGCCGGGTGACCGTGTGGTGGATTGTGCGGGAGTGAGAATGCAGGCATGAGTAGCGAATGACGGGTGAAAAACCCGTCCGCCGATTATCCAAGGGTTCCAGGGTCAAGTTAATCTGCCCTGGGTGAGTCGGGGCCTAAGGCGAGGCCGACAGGCGTAGTCGATGGATAACCAGTTGATATTCTGGTACCGGCTTGTCACCGTCCGTGTCGAGGTGTGTGATGCTAAGCGTGCGAGCCTGCCATTGTGATGTCTTTGATGTTGTGGTGGTGTGGTGAGTGTGTGAACCGATCATGTAGTAGGCAAGCTGCGGAGGGACGCAGGGAGGTAGCTCATCCCCGGCGATGGTTGTCCGGGGCTAAATGTGTGGACCGTCTGGTAGGTAAATCCGCTGGGCATATGGTTGAGGCATGATGGCGAGCCCACGTGTGTGGGTGAGTGAGTGATCCTGTACTGTCGAGAAAATCTTCGTGAGCGAGGTGGCTGGTCCGCCCGTACCCTAAACCGACACTGGTGGATAGGTAGAGTATACCGAGGCGATCGAGATCATCATGGTGAAGGAACTCGGCAAAATGCCCCCGTAACTTCGGGATAAGGGGGACCTGAACTGTCAAGGCCTGTACGGCTGGTAGCAGTGAGGGGCGCAGAGACCAGGGGGAAACGACTGTTTACCAAAAACACAGGTCCGTGCGAAGTCGTAAGACGATGTATACGGACTGACTCCTGCCCGGTGCTGGAAGGTTAAGGGGAACTGTTAGCGTTGGCGAAGCGGTGAACTTAAGCCCCAGTAAACGGCGGTGGTAACTATAACCATCCTAAGGTAGCGAAATTCCTTGTCGGGTAAGTTCCGACCTGCACGAATGGAGTAACGATTTCCCTACTGTCTCCACCATGAACTCGGTGAAATTGCAGTACGAGTAAAGATGCTCGTTACGCGCAGCAGGACGGAAAGACCCCGGGACCTTTACTATAGTTTGGTATTGGTGATTGGGACGACTTGTGTAGGATAGGTGGGAGACTGTGAAGTGGCCACGCTAGTGGTTGTGGAGTCATTGTTGAAATACCACTCTGGTCGTTCTGGTTATCTAACTTTGGGCCGTGATCCGGTTCAGGGACAGTGCCTGATGGGTAGTTTGACTGGGGCGGTCGCCTCCTAAAAGGTAACGGAGGCGCCCAAAGGTTCCCTCAGAATGGTTGGAAATCATTCGAAGAGTGTAAAGGCAGAAGGGAGCTTGACTGCGAGACCTACAAGTCGAGCAGGGACGAAAGTCGGGCTTAGTGATCCGGTGGTTCCGCATGGAAGGGCCATCGCTCAACGGATAAAAGCTACCCTGGGGATAACAGGCTTATCTCCCCCAAGAGTCCACATCGACGGGGAGGTTTGGCACCTCGATGTCGGCTCGTCGCATCCTGGGGCTGTAGTCGGTCCCAAGGGTTGGGCTGTTCGCCCATTAAAGCGGCACGCGAGCTGGGTTCAGAACGTCGTGAGACAGTTCGGTCCCTATCCGCTGCGCGCGGAGGAATCTTGAGAAGGGCTGTCCTTAGTACGAGAGGACCGGGACGGACTGACCTCTGGTGTGCCAGTTGTTCTGCCAAGGGCATGGCTGGTTGGCTACGTCGGGTTGTGATAACCGCTGAAAGCATCTAAGCGGGAAGCACGCTTCAAGATGAGGGTTCCTGCAGATGAATCTGGTAAGGTCTCCGGTAGACGACCGGGTTGATAGGCCAGGCGTGGACGCATCGTAAGGTGTGGAGCTGACTGGTACTAATAGACCGAGGACTTACACAACATTCGCACGCGTACACAAAAGCGTTTTCGTATTGACTCGCATCCACTATATGGCTCCCAACCCCCACCCGAGGAGCACAACATACAGGCCTTCACAGGCCCCCCATATTTTCCGGTGGCCATAGCGGAAGGGAAACACCCGGTCCCATACCGAACCCGGTAGTTAAGCCTTCCAGCGCCGATGGTACTGCACGAGGGATCGTGTGGGAGAGTAGGACGCTGCCGGAATTATATTTTTGTGTGTGCGTGTGGAGACGAGGTTGATCCTTGTCTCCACACGCTTTTTTACACCCGCACACCCGACAGCCGGCGGGGGTGACACCAATCAACCCCCCGGCCCCGTGCCGTCTACCCACAACCACCCACACCAACGACAGCCCCCAAACGTCAGATAGGTGGCTTAGGCCTCAGCACGGTTGGGAGATCGCTGGGTTACCGTCGACTCGAAGCATCGTCAGGCGATTGTTCATCCTCAAGATGGCCTCCCGTAATTGATGCCGTTTCCTCCAGAAGCGGGCTTTCTGCCTTCAAAACACGGGGTCAGGGTCTCTCGGCTGAGGCGGTAGCAACGCTGAGTCGAACTCAAGAACATGGGCCTTGAAGGCGACATGCATCCTCGGGGGAAAATGGCCGCAGTGCCTCCTTCCCCTGGCAACCGGGACCTGGACTCGCGTCCTCACCACGCTCGCGTACCGGCACATCGCCCCACTCGTGAGGTGCGGAGAAGCCGAGAGTGGCAAATGCATGGGTGGCGGCTGAGGTCCAGAGCCTGGGGCAGGAATGTCCCGACGAGAAAGTGAGGATACAAAACGTGGCCCTTCTCTGTGAGAAGGGCCACGTCAGTTTTGGAGGAGGTCGTCAGCAGGTAGTCGGGATGAAGCTGGAGTTCCTGATGATGTAGGCAACGACCCTGCCGCCGTTGAATAGGTAGTCGACTTCCTTGCCATCGCTGGAGAACGCAAGGGCCTTCTCGTATCCCATTCCATGGAAGTCCGAGGTGACGTCGGTCAGCTTGAGCTTGGAGTAGTCGGACCGCAGCTGTGCCTCGGTGATGCCGATCCGCGCACCGTTAGAGCTGGCGTTAGTACCACCAACGAACAGGTAGGCCTCGACATCGTCTCCGCTCGTCCATACTCCGCCGAGGAAGCCGTTGTAACGCGCATACACCGGGGTGTTGCGGGTACATACTCCGCTGACGCCGTCCGGGATGACATGGATCGTACCGGCGAGTTCCGCGGTGGACTTGTCTAGGTTAAGAGGTCCGACACCTGCCATATCGCCGAGTCGGATTGAGCCCTTCTTCGCCATGTCGTAGACGATTGCCGCATCGCACTGCTTGCTGCTCATGACCTGGCTGGCAGCGACAGCAGCCTTGTCTCCCAACACTTTGAGCATGGCATCGCAGTCATTGTCGTCAGCGATGACCCCGCCTTGGGGGAGAGGCTCCCAATGCCCTCCGTTCTTCCTCATGACGAGGTGGCCGCCATTGGGGCCGGCCGACTTGCCGTTGATGTTGAAGTTGGGTGCATACGCCACAGCGGCGTTCTGGCCGTCGGCGGCCAAGGAGACCCACTGGACCTGGGCGTCGGGCGCGTTGAAGAGCTGTCGCACGAGGTCCGGCGTCGGCGTGACCGAGGCATTGTTCGGAACGCTCGGCTTCGGTGCGGCTGGTGTTGATGCTGTCGATGAAGCGGTCGCCGTCGACGTCGAGGTAACCGTCACCTCTGGGGTCGGGGTGTGGGAGGCTGACGCGGCAGGCTTGGAGGCCGGCGCGGGGACTGCCTTCGTCGCATCATCATTCTTGGGCTTGAGGAAGTAGAAGAGGCCAACTCCCAGAGCCACGACGAGGACTGCGGCGACGGCAATGATCCAGTACTGGCTCTTACGTTTCGGCTGGGGCTCATCGCTGAAGGGGATGCCGCCTATCGACTCATTAACGTCTGGGCGATCAGCGGCAGTCGTACCCGCCAGTCCTGCGGACCCGTCAGGCAGGTACTCGGTGGCCTGTTGGGCGGGTTGGCCTTCCCAGCTTTCCTGACTGGGCTGCTGTTCCCAACCTTGCTGCGGGTACTGGGCGTTCCAGCCGTCATACTGACCTGTCTGAGGATTCCACTCTGGCGCGTTACCGCCCTGCGGATACTGGTTCCAGTCCTGCGGGTACTGGCCGTTCGGGAAGTCACCCTGCTGCGGATACTGCTGATCGGCGTAGGGGGTTTGCGAACCGTCCGGCTCGGCAGAGATCTGTTGTGTCGCGTCGTTGTTCTCTGGCAGCTCCTGGGTGGGTTCATGACTCTGCCCCTCAGCAGAGCCTGAATCGGACTGCTCAGAGATCAGCTCTGTCTCATTGTCGTCAGAGTGCGAATCGTCGGGGTGGTTCCCCTTGTCGAATCCATCGTCAGCCACGATTCATTCTCCCTCTCAGCGTGTCAGTGAATGCGCCAGTTTGACGTTGATGACATGGCGAGCAGCGTCACTGAGACGCTTCTTGCCTGACGAGGACGCCGCCATCGACGTCAACGCCTGAATCATGGGGCCTGCCAGGCCAGGATCGGCAGTAATCGCCAGGTCACCGCCAGCAGACACGAATCTGCTTGCACGGCGTCCACCGTCGACCGAGAACACCGACACTGAGCTACCCAGGTCATCTGAAACGATGAGGCCCTGGTATCCGAAGTCGCCGCGAAGCATGTCGGTCATAACCTTCGACGAGAATAACGCGAGAGTTCCTGGATCGATCTTCGAGTAGGTCGCGGAGGCGATCATGACCGCTTCAGACCCAGCATTGAATGCCATTCGGAACGATTCGAGATACGGGTCATGGCGAATTGTCTTGTGGTCGGTAATTCCGTCAGCTTTGAAATCCGTGTCCTCGATGATGCGCCCAATTCCGGGGAAATGCTTGGCCGTCGGGATGATCCCGGCCTTGCGATGCCCCGCAATAACGGAGGCCGCGTACCGGCCACACGTCTGAGGATCGGTGCCGAACCCACGATGGTGCTTGGCGATCGGCTTGTTCTTGACGCCAAGTTCAGGATCGATGACGTCAGCGACGGGGGAGAAGATCATGTGGACGCCGAGGTCGGCGAGTTGGCGGGCACCTCTCGTCACCACCGACTGAGCTTTGGCCGGGGGCATCCGGGCCAGAGCTGCCTGGCTCGGCAGCCGGTCGACTCCCGGAATCCGGATGTTCTGAACCTCGCCGCCCTCATGGTCGCTCGCGACGATGGGCTTGATGCCGTGCGGGCTGACACTGTTGACGGCGTCAAGCATGGCCTCGAGCTTCGACTTCTTGGTCCAATGACCCAAGATGAAGATGCCGGCAAGGCACTTGGAGTCAATGAGGTTGGCGATGTACTCCGGAGAATCTGAGGGAACCACCCCGACGAGAATGCACTGACCAGCACGCTCTTCGAGCGACATATCCGCCACGATATGGGCGGCCCGTGGATCCATCGGGATTGGGGTCACCTTCTCCGTCGCCGTCGGCGTCGAGGTAGAGCTCGGGGTAGGGGTGGGGGTGGCTGAGGACGGGCTGGGAGTTGGCGTGTCAGACGGAGACGACGACGTCACGGGTGCAGGCGAGGGTGATTCGGCTGGGGGCTCGGCTTTTGAAACGCAGCCAGCCAATGGTGCGCTCAAAGCGGCTGTGATGATTGTTCGGCGTCTCATGGTCGCAGTATTCCACAGCTTTTCCATTGTTGACAGTGACCAAGAAGGTTACCTCGGAATGACGAGGTACACCTCCAAATCGATGTTACTACAGTCGAGGTATTCGCCGACAACATTGCAGAAGAACTTGTGAGAGCGCCCAGTTTGCGGGTTTCGCGTACTGACAAAGAAGTTCGACGGATGATTCGGCGGCACTAACTGAGCGAGGTTCAGAGCCAAGGAGCAATCCGTACGCGTGTTGGCGACCCATGTGCCCGGACCACACTCGGAGGCCCCGGCGGGGAGGTCGACGTGGGCGGGGACGCTGACCTGGGCGGGAGCCGGGGGCGGTGCAGCGGTGGTCGTTACTGTGGCATGGGCCGTTACTGTTCGCATCGGTCTGACCTCAGGCGTCTGGCTGGGTGCCGGGGTCGCGGTATGAATTGGCTGAGCGGTGGCCTCGGAATGAGATCCGGGCATCCCTTTGAGATAGACGAACGCTTCGGCTCCGACCAACAGAAGCAAAGCCAACAGAGCGATGAACCATCCAGCGTCGCTGCCGCGCTGGTTTGTCGCCGCATGTGCTGCTGGCGCGGACGGAGCCGGGGTTGCCATGCTCACCGCTGACGGAGGCCGCGTCGCCGAGGGCGCCGAGTACGGTGGAACCGGTCGTGGCGGCGCAATCGGGGCTGGCGGCGTTGGAGGAGGCGGTAGCGGACGAGGTACAACGAGCTGGACCGGCGGTCCGCCGTCGAGCCATGAGCGCAGCTCAGATGCCAGTAACTCCGCACTGGCAGGGCGTCCGGCCGGATCAGGCGCCAGACACGTCATGATGGTGTTCCACAGTCGTGGATCAACCCCGGGAATGTGGTCCGGGGGTTGGTCACGCAGAATATTTCCAGCTGAATCTGCCTGGAACGGAACGCGGCCGGCCAGCAATTGGTACAAGGTGACGCCGAAGGAATAGAGGTCGCTTGCCGCCAACGGCGTTCGTCCTGCAGCTACTTCTGGAGCCTGATAGTAGGGAGTCCCGACGATTTCGTGCGGATTGCCTGAAGCGACCATTTCCGAGACGCCGAAATCTGTGATTCGTGCCCCACGGACCTCCTCTCGGTCCTCGATGAGGATATTTGCCGGTTTGATGTCGAGGTGACGAATGCCGACCCGGTGAATCGCGGTAAGGGCCTGGCACACTTCGATTCCCAGGCAGACCGCCGTGGCTGGCTCGAGGCGGTGGTCGGGCATGGACTCCAGCACGTGCGCAAGGTCGGGGCCGTCAACCAATTCCATGATGATGGCGAAGGTGGAGGACTCGACGACCATGTCAGTCACCCGGACGACCGCGTCGTCGGCGACGGTCATCAGGATGTCGCGCTCCTGGATGAAGCGCCTCGTCGCGCCTTTGTCATTCGTCAGTTCGGGTTTGAGGACCTTGATGGCTCGAGGTGACCCGTCGTTGAGATCATGCCCACGCCAAACCGTTCCCATCGAGCCTTGGCCGAGCACCTCGTCGAGGATGTAATGGCTGCCAATTTGACGTACTGTCGACCCGCCGGTGGCGTCCTCCTCGGACATGATTCACCCCTTTAATGATCGCTCGGCAACCACTCTCACTGTAGCGACCACGGCACGGCCGAGGACATAGTGGCCCTCAGTCGGTGACGTCTTCCAAGTCGTCACTGTGGGACCGACGACGCACGATCACCCAGGCGATGCCGAGCACGATGAACCACACGGGGGTGGCAAGGAGAGCCTGGCGGGTGTCGTCAGCCCCAGCCAGAAGGACGACGACAAAGACGAAGAAGGCCAGGACAACCCACGGCATGAAATGGGCCCCAGGCATCGGGTAGATCGACTCGGCATGGGCCTGCGGGTTACGGCGCACGTGCACGATGTAGCTGACGAGGATCATGCTCCACACGAAGATGAACAGCACGGCGGAGACCGTCGTCACCAGGGTGAAGGCCCCCATCACGGTGTCTTTCGCGGCAAGAATGAGGGCCGAACCAATGAGGATGACGGTGCACACCAGGCCCCAACCGGGGACGCCATTGCGGGTGAGTTTGCCGAAGGCCCTCGTCGCCATGCCCTTGTGGGCCAGTCCGTAGAGCATCCGAGAGGTCGAATAGACCCCGGAGTTGGCGCTGGATGCGGCAGACGTGAGAACGACGAAGTTCATGATGCCGGCAGCCGCGGTGAAACCGACGAGTCCGAACATCTGGACGAACGGCGAGGAGTCCTTCTCGATGAGATTCCACGGGATGACACACATCATGGCGAGCAGGGCAACCACATAGAACACCAGGACGCGCACGGGGACGGCATTGATGGCCTTGGGCATGGTCTTGCGGGGATCACGGGTTTCCGCGGAGGTAGTACCGACCAACTCGATGCCCACGTAGGCGAAAACAGCAATCTGGAAGCCGCCGAAGAATCCGCTCCAGCCCTTCGGCGCGAATCCGCCATGGGTCCACAGGTTCGACACCGAGGCCTTGTATCCGCCCGGCGAGGTGAACCCCATGATGATGAGCACCACAGCCACGACGATGAGGATGCCGATCGCGACAATCTTGATGAGCGCAAACCAGAATTCAAGCTCACCAAAGAGCTTCACCGTGAGCAGGTTGAGGACCAGCAGGAGAAGCAAGGTGGCCGCGGTGAGGATGAAGGCCCACATTCGGTCGTGGGTCCAGTAACCCCAATATGAGGTGATGGCGATGACGTCAGCCATACCCGTGACGACCCAACACAACCAGTACGACCAGCCGAGGAAGAATCCCGCCCAAGGGCCCAGGAGATCAGCCGCGAAATCCTGGAAGGACTTCCACTGCAGGTTGTGCAGCAACAGCTCGCCCATGGCCCTCATGACGAAGAAGAGCATCGTGCCGATCACGAGATAGGCAACCACGATGCTCGGGCCCGAGGTGTTGATGGACTTTCCGGACCCCATGAACAGGCCGGTTCCGATGGCGCCACCGATGGCGATCAGCTGAATGTGGCGGTTGCTCAGGCTGCGGCGCAGGTGCTGCATGTCTCCAGCCACATCGTTGTTCTCGCGGTTCATGGGGAGGATTGTTACGCGAGAAGGGGCCAAGTACAGCGTGTCATCTCGCATTGTGCGACTACTGTCCGATCTTCGGCATTCCGGGGAATGCTGGAGTGAGCGTCGTTCTGCGAGGAGATGATGACGATGACCACGACCGTAGCTCTGACCGGGGCCAGTGTCCTGACATGCGACCGAGATGGAACCGTGCTGGCCGATCACACCGTGCTCGTTGGCGAAGACGGTTCGATCGAGGCCGTCGGGCGCGCCCAGCAGCTCGCTGATCGAGCAAGGACGGCTCAGCGTCGTATTGACTGCGCGGGCAAATGGGTCATGCCGGGGCTCATCAATGCCCATGCTCACCTCATGGCTGACGGACGTCCTCTGCCCAAAGCGTTGACGAACCCGGCGCTCGCGCGGGGGATCGTGGGGTTCTGGAAAACTCCGTTGGGGAGTCCCATGCTGCGCGAACGTGCGAGGGGATTTGCGGACGTTGAGCTCAACTCGGGTGTGACCACCCTCCGTGGCCTCGGTGAGTATGACAACGAGGCCGTTGTTTTGGGCCGTGAGAGCGAGTCCGGACAGTGGCTCGGCCCTCGCATCATGGCGTCAGGCCCACTGTTGGCCATCACGGGAGGCCATGGCGCGGAGCTGGGCGTCGCCCGGATTGTCGATGCTCCCTGGGAGGGACGCAAGGCGGTGCGTCAGAACCTGCGTCTGGGGGCTACGTCCATCAAGATTGCCGCGACCGGCGGGGTCACCGATGCGAAGGTCGTCGGGGAGGCCGGGCGTCCGCAGATGACGACCGAGGAAATGACGGCGATCTGCGAGGAGGCTCACTCAGCTGGCGTGCTTGTCGCTGCGCATGCCCAGAGCCCTGAAGGGGTGCTGAGGTCCCTCAAGGCGGGCGTCGACACCATCGAGCATGGATCGGCCATGACCGACGAGATCGTCGAACTATTCCACGACAATCCCAAGTCTCTGCGAGGTTGGTCGGCTTTCGACGCGACCCTGTTGGCCGCTGCTCCGCTGGTCGAGATCGACACGGAGATCACCGGCGCCAGCGAGGTCGTCAAGGAGAATGCCCGGATCGTGCTGGACTCGATGGTTCAGGGGATTCGCGATGCGATCACGAGCGATGTGGTGCTCGGATCCGGTTTGGATTCCTCGATGACCTTTACTCCCCACTACGCCATGTGGCGTGAGCTCGACCTCGTGGTGTCGCGCGCTGGGTTGTCCACGGCGCGGGCCCTAGAAGCCGTGACCCGGGTCAACGCCAAGATGCTCGGTCTGGAATCCGTGACGGGTGCGGTGGAGCCGGGTCTGTCGGCCGATCTGTTGGTGCTGGGAGCCAATCCTCTTGACGATCTCAAGGCACTTGAGGGAGTTGAGACGGTTGTCGTCAGGGGAAGCGTCATTGACAGCCCGGCGGTGGAGAGGTTCGGCGAGATCGACGAACTGCTCGACACCTTGCGCCGGTGACGACGTCGGCGGTGAGGCGAATAGATGGGTGACGCGGCCAGGCAGGTCGTCATGCGGGGGGCAGTTGAGCACGCGGTGCGGCTGCTGGCTCCTGCGGGGCCTGGCAGCGCGCCTTCGCTGGCGGCGTTCAAGGGGAGTCGGCTTCCCCTTTGGAAGGAACTGGGGTGCCTGCGTAGCACGTTCGGCAACTTTTCCCCGAAGGCGAATACGCTGGTCAGGCGACTGAACCGTGGGGTCTACCGGGTCTGTAACCGGCCCCAGAACACTGCTCCGATGGACCACCGTGGCCCCGTTGTCAGGACTGTCGGGATGGCTCAAACTTTTCTCACACCCTCCGAGGTCGACCAGCTGGTCGCCGACTACGAGGCCGGATCTGGCGTCCAGGAGCTTGCGGAGAAATACGGCATCCACCGCGCCACGGTCTTCGCGCACCTCCAGCGTCGAGAGGTCCCGAGGCGACGTCCGGGGCTCAAAGAGCAGGAACAAGCCGAGGCGGTGCGTCTGTCACGCGGGGGCATGTCGATGCGAGCCATCGGACGCCGGATGGGAGTGGACCGCAAGGCCGTACGCGTGGCGCTCGTGGAGGCCGGGGTGATCACTGACGTCCAGCTTGCGGCTGTCTAACGATGTGCGGACGCAACACTGCTCATGCTGGGAACAATGGAGTCCTGGCGCTGACATGCCTTCCGTTCAATGAGACGCGTACGCGCCAAGAGAATCAGGCTGACCGGCCCGATCTAGAGCATCTTGAACGCGCTCCACAGGCAGATGAAGACGAAGAGGTAGAGCCATCTTGGGCTACCCGCCTCGATGAGCACGGTGAGCCAATACGACACGACGATGTAGGGGACAGCTACCAGCATGGCGAGCGGTCCCCACTTCAGGCCTCGGCGCGTGCGGACACGGTCGGGGATGATGTTGCTGGGCAGGTACCGGCGCAACAAGGTCCGGGTGTGGATGCTGGCGATCCAAAATAGACGGAACACGGTGTTCTCCTCTCACGCACGTGCTTCGGCGGTGACGGTGCGTGGAGAGGGGCTCGGAAGCCTGCCGCAAGCGGCCCAGAGTGAAGGAGAAATCCGTCTTCCTCAAGTCTACGCGGGCGGATTCAAGTGGTCGTCGCAACACCCTGTTCGAAGGAGAGTTGATGGGACGCCCACCTGGATGGTTGAAGCAGCTGACGGGACGCTCGGCCATGATCTCGCCCGGGGCTCCGAGGACCAGACGCGGTATCGAACGGGAGTTCTGGAGGCGGATCGCTGAGGGCGCCTCGTCGGAAGACGCGGCCGAGCTGGTCGGGGTGTCACCAGTGGTGGGAAATCGCTGGTTCCGGCAGGGTGGCGGCATGGCCACGATCGCCCTCGCCGCCCCGGTCGGCCGGTACCTGTCGTTTGCCGAGCGTGAGGAGATCGCGATCCTGCATGAGCGTGGCGTCGGCGTGCGGGGGATCGCACGGCTGCTGGGCCGTGACCCGTCGACGATCTCACGGGAGCTCAGACGCAACGTGGCCACGCGCGGCGGCAAGCTCGAGTACCGGGCCTCGGTGGCACAGTGGAAGGCCGAGTTGATGGCCCGGCGGCCCAAGACGGCGAAGCTCGTGGCCAGCCCGGTCCTGCGCACCTACGTCCAGGACCGCTTGGCCGGGAAGGTGACAGCGCCGGATGGCACGGTCATCGACGGGCCGGCAGCCGGGCCGTGGTCGGGGCGCAACAAGCCACGCCGCGGGGACCGCCGGTGGGTCACAGGTTGGAGCCCCCAGCAGATCTCGCATCGTTTGAGGATCGACTTCCCCGACGACGAGTCGATGCGGATCAGCCACGAGGCGATCTACCAGTCCCTGTACATCGCCGGACGCGGGGCCCTGGAGCGCGATCTGGTCGCCACACTGCGTACCGGCCGGTCACTGCGCAAGCCTCGGGCGCGCTCCCGCAACAAGCCCCAGGGCCACGTGACCGCCGATGTCGTCATCGACCAGCGCCCCGCCGAGGCCGCGGACCGGGCCGTGGCCGGGCATTGGGAAGGGGATTTGATCATCGGGACCAACCGGTCGGCGATCGGCACCCTCGTCGAGCGTCGTAGCCGCACCACCCTTCTGGTGCACCTGCCACGCCAGGAGGGCTACGGGCAGCAGCCACGTGCCAGGAACCGGCCCGCACTGGCCGGATACGGTGCCCAGGCCATGGCTGCCGCGCTGGCAGCCACGGTCACCACGATCCCCGCCGGGTTGCGCAAGACGATCACCTGGGATCGGGGCAAGGAACTCTCAGCCCACGTCGGATTCACTGCCGCCACCGGCACCAGGGTGTTCTTCGCCGATCCTCACTCACCATGGCAGCGGCCCACCAATGAGAACACCAACGGGCTGAGCCGCCAGTACTTCCCCAAGGGCACCGATCTCTCACGATGGTCGGCGGATGACCTGGAAGCGGTCGCCCACACCCTCAACAATCGGCCCCGCAAAGTCCTGGACTGGAGAACCCCCGCGGAAGTCTTCGCCGAACAGATATCCTCAACCCAGGATCCCGGTGTTGCGACCACCGATTGAATCCGCCGCCGCTTTTTTAGGAACTCGTTCTCCAGTTTGACCTCGCGGAGTTCCTTCTTCAGCCGTTCGAGTTCCTTCGCCTCATCCCCTGTGAGGTCCTCGGTTCCCGGCTCCAGATGCTCGTTCCTGTACTTCTTGACCCATTCTCCGACGGTCTGGGCCACCCGGTCATACGATTCGGCGACCTCCTTGATGGTCCGGTGCTTCTCCACGACCTCGAGCACCACCTGAGTCTTGAACTCGGGGCTCCATTTAGATCCTGACATGATGTGATTCTACCTGATTCCCTAAACTCTGGTCTTTTCCAAGAGTCCGAGAAACATCACTCACTCCAGACCCCAGCCGAGCGGCTGGCTGCTTTACTGGAGCCCTCACAAGCACCGTTGCGACGATGACTAGAACCCAAGTGGTGTGATGCTCGGTGATGTCGGTCAACCACAACTGGTTGGGGCCCTCGGCACGAAACTGGCGCCGCACCAGATCATCGTGGACCGGCGGGCCCGGCTGTTTCCACGAGCCGTTCTTGACCGAGTGGAACGACCGGATCCGCTGCAGCTTGCACAGGCGATGGACCCGGTTCCCACCAGCGGTGATGCCCAGCTCGGGCAGGTCATCGGTGATCAATCGATAGCCCAGCCCGGGGTCTTCGGCATGCAGGTCGAGGGCAGCGTTGATCAGGTGCGCGTCGCGTCGCCAAGGCACAAGTCGAGGGCAGGGACCAGGCGCTGGAAACGGCTCGGGCTTGCCTCTACCCCACTGAACGACCAGGGGTGGAGGCACCCGCTCCTGCCGGGGCCGTCGGGACCCTCCTCTACACGTTTGACCGCGGATCAGCCCTCCAAGACGAGGTGGCGCGGCAGCACGGTGTCCGCCAGATGCTGGCATTCGAGAATCCGGGTCGTGCCGACGCGCTCGATGTGGACTATGAACCGGGCGCAATTCTGCGGTTGTCCCTGAACCTGCACCTGGACTCGCCCATGTTCGACACCCACCGGCGTTGGTTCGACGAGGTATCCGCCGCGACCGAGCGCCACAACACAACCGTGAGCACGCTCGTGGATGTGACCGAGGTGGAGCGGGTAGTGCGCGATTCGTTGACGGCCATGGGCTGCGCGGTAACGAGTTCGTCGGAAGCCTTGGCCCACATGGGGTTGGACTCCCTTCGCGTGTTCGCCCTGCGGAGGGCGCTCATGGATGCGTTGGGGTGCGACGTGCCGCTGGAAGAGTTGGGCCCGACGCGCACGATCACCACCATCTGCGCGGCAATCGTCCAGAGGTCGGAGGTCACCTCAGCCGAGCCCGCCGCGTCGCACATGCCAAGAGTCTTCCCAGCCGATCTGAGCGAGAGAGACCTGGCCCACCTGAAGAGGTTCGAACACTGGGGGCCAGACCTCAGCATCGTGCCCCTGTGGATACCAGCGGGTTCAACGCAGCAGCGAGCGGACCATCTGCTTGGTGAATTCTGGTCAAACCACGCTTGGCTCGCGCGCACGATCAAGAATCACCACTGGACAGTGGGAGACGGCACACCGCGAATCTGTCAACTGCAAGCCCTCGGGGTGGACGACTGGGAGGCTGTGCGGTCGGAGTTCAGCCCCCATCGAGCCTTGGCGATCATCGTGAGAGTGCCCCGTCTCGGTATCACCTTCTTGGTGCTGGACCACATCCTGTACGACCAAGATGTCCTTTACGAGCTCGAGACCGACTTCCTAGAGCTCAGTGCTGCGGGGTTTGGAGAGGCGTCGTCACAGGATGCTGGCGTGGGCGCCCTCGTGGCCTCGTCCTCATTTCAAGCGGCGGACCGAGCAACCGTGGCCCCCGGCGGGTGGCGGCTGGAGTTCTCGTGTCCGCCAGAGATGTTGTACGAGCGGCTCGCCGAGCATTTGCAGCGCTGGGGCAAGGCACATAACGTGAGGACGTTGCCTGTTGTCAAGCATGTGCATGGCGACCTACGGGCTCGTTGCGAGGGCGGTGATCGCCACCGTGTCGAGAACTGGACCTTCGACGTCGGATCGGCTCAGCTGCGCCGGTCGAGCCCGACCGAGTGGGCCGACGAGAGTCCAGTCGTCCACCTCTCGGTGGTGGAGGCTGATCCCCGGATTCCTTGGATCCGGCTCCTCGCCACCGAGATGGCATCCATATCCCCTCCATCGCCCGACGGGTCGTGTTCCGCCGATATCGAAGTCCTGCTGCAGCGAGACTACGCAGCGATCAGCGTTGTTTCCTGCAGCCATTTAGCCTCATGATGGATTTGTTCCCTTCGTCCTCACAGGAGAGAAAATGAGCCAAGGTTCACCCCTAGCGGCACGTGATCAGGCCAATCAAGACTTGGTATACATGCCCATGGACCCGGCGACCGCACGAGAGATTGCGGATGATTGGAAATACCCGGCGCCCTACGATTTCTACGACATGACGGCGGATCCTGAGGACTATCGGGAATTCGTTACCCCCGAACTGTGGCCGGAATTCTTCCTCCAAGTGCGGCAAGGCGGTCGACTTATCGGTTTCCTTTCCGGTGATTTTCCGGAAGGGGGCGATGGTTTGGAGATCGGGCTAGGGATGCGACCCGACCTTACCGGCGCCGGTTTGGGGCGCACCTTCATGAGGCGCAATTTGGAGTGGATCCGTCAGGAATACCCGGGCGTGGAGATTCGCCTGTCGGTCGCGTCATTTAATCTGCGGGGCATTAAGGTGTATGAGGCTAGTGGGTTCAAAGTTATTCGCCACTTCAAGCAGTCGACCAACGGCGGCGAATACGACTTCGTCGAGATGGAGCTCGGCGCGTGAAAAATCATTCGATCCCATCCATGACGGACCGTAAGTTAGTTAAGAAAACTGTATGACTACCACACCACGAATCCCGAAAAATGTGTTTTGGCGAGTAGCCGCAACGTCCGGCCTCGGAGAGCTCGCGCAGGGGGTGGCCGACGTTGCCCTGCCACTCATCGCGGTGGGCGCTCTTGGCGCAACTGGATGGCAGGCGAGCGCCGTGACCGCCGCCGAGTCAGTGGGATTGGTATTTTTCGGGCTCTTCGCGGGCGTAGTTGCCGATCGGTACAATCGGGTATCCATCATCACGACCGCCAACGTGCTGCGCGCCGTGGCGTTCCTCGTGCTGCCGATAGGGGGACTCTTTCACGTAGTGAGCATTCCTATGCTCATCATTCTGGGAGTCATCGCGGGTGCGTTCGGCATCTTCGCCGACACCGCGGCACAAGCGTTGACCCCCACCATCGCTTCAGAGGAAGAATTGTTGGCGCGCAACGCCCAGCTGCACGCCGTGGACTCGGCGACCCAAATCGGGGCCCCTGCGCTCGCAGGAGCGATGATCCAATGGCTAGGTAGCCAAGTCACAGCTGGCGTGACGTCCATCGGTTACTTCCTGGCGGCCGCCCCGCTGATTAGTTGCAGGAAGATCGACGCCGCCAGACTCCCCGGCACGGAAGCCCCCGTCGAGCAGCGGATCCTTTTGCGGGAGCTTAAGGGGGGATTCAGGGAGGTCTGGCACCAGCGTGAGCTGCGAAGCACCATCGCCTGTACGGCGACATTCAACTTTGCCTACGGGATGCTGCAGCCTCTGTTCTATCTTTTTCTGCTCCGGGAACTTAATGTCAGTGAGGGCATTGTCGGATTAATTCTCGCGATGGGCGGCCTTGGCTCTGTGCTGTCTGCCGTCTTCGCCGAAAGGGTGGTTGCAAGGATCGGGATTGGTGCCGCCATCTGGGTGCCGGCGCTCATCGCGGGATGCAGTATCGCGGCCCTGGCGTCACTCAGCCCGCGCACCGCTCTCGTTGTGGGAGGGCTTCTACAAGCGGTCCTGTCGGTTTCGGTCACCGTATACAACATCACTGTCTTCACGCTGCGTCAGGCCAGCACATCGCCGGACATCCTAGGTCGGGTCAGCGCCTCGAGCCGCGTGATCGTGTGGGGAACGGCCCCCTTGGGAAGTTTGCTCGCCGGCTCATCCATGGCGCTCTTCGGGATCCGCGGTTCCTTGGTCGCGTCAGGCCTGATTGCCTGCCTGTCCGCCCTCTGGATCCTCGTCTCCCCGATCCGAAAGGTGCAACACATGACGGAATTCCGACGTGATCACTGAAATCCCGAATTTGGCCGGAGCAACGTCAGCGCCTCCAGCTCCACGGCGTGTGCAGTACCGAAGCGACTGTCTGCTGCGCAGCGCTGGATTCCCGGTGGCAACGTTGCATGCTCTGCGCAGGCAACCGGCCGCCAACGTGCCTAAGTCCTCCACTAAGGCTCAAGACCTCGACGAACTGTTCATCGAGCAGGTTGCGCGAATTTGCCGAGAGACTCCTGTCGGGGAGGCGTTGGCGTGGCAAAACCCGGGCATCCTGCGGAACAATCTGACAACCCTCGAACCGGTCAACAACAGCAAGAACCGGCGCCGGGCAGACGCCCTGTTTGCCTATATCTCGCGCTACGTGGCCAAGAACGACACCATCGGATTCTTTGGCCCCCTTTGCTGGGGCACCATCGATCAGTCGACGCGCACGTCCTTCGTGGCCCAAGAGCCTGCCGTGGGGCAGCGTGAGATCTACTTCGAGTCTTGGGCGGTCGACGAGCTAGCCCGCGCCTTGGCCTCCGTTCCCGGCATCTTCCCTTACCTGCCCCTCGTGTCGCACGGAACAACCTCGAACGATTCGCCGCCCGATGGCTGTGATCCGAACGGTCTCGAGGCAAGAATCTTGACCCTTCAAGGAGCCTTCGGCTCCATCGGCGAGCTTGCCCGTCACCTACGAGAGGACGGTGGTCACGATTTCGAAGACGTCGCCCTCACCATTGCCGGGCTGGTGTCACGGGGACTCATGACCTGCGTCCCCACCCCGGACATCAACGAGGACGGCCTCCGCCGCCTAGAGGAATGGCTGGAGCAGGTTCCTGATACCGACGTCCGCCGGCGTGGTCAGTGGTTGCTGGAACCGTTCACGGCCTTGCGCGCAGAACTCGAACACGCGCGAGGCGACGCCGACGCTGTGGCCCGGCTGCAGGGAATGCTCGCGGACAAGTTCAGTGAACTGACAAGGTCTGACGCGTGGCGCCGACCAGGCGAGCAATACGCTGGCAGGGGCTTGGTGTACGAAGACTCGACACGCAACGTGGAGTTCTCCATTGGCGAGGACTACCTCAACGTCTGGGACGGGCCATTGGCCATCATGCTCCGTGCAGCCGATTGGTACGTCGACCTGTCGGGTCGCGCGTTCGAGAGAGTCGCCGATGAGGCGTTTACCAAGGCGACGGCAGATGCTGGCGTTCAGCAGCTTTCCTTGGAACGGCTCTTCTTCCTCCTTGCCGACCAGCTGGCCTATGGAGTTCGCGAGGTCCCGAGCTTCGTAGCCACCTGCCAACGGGAGCTGCAGGAGCGATGGGCGCTGATTTCGCGACGCGCGTCCGAGTTAAACGCCACCGACAACCTCCTCGCATTCGCCGAACAGCTGTTCCCAGCGGGGGCCGAGCCGTGGCCGGGTGCCCACACCCACTCACCAGACATCCAGCTGTTGGCTGAGCGACCTACCGGGCGGGGGGGGGGTGCAAGCGGTTCTCGGGGAAATCCACGTGGCGATCAACAGCTTGGAGCAGCCAGCTTTCCTCAGGTTTGCACCCCATCTCGACAGAATGATCCACGAAGAGTTCGACGCTTACCCCTGCGGAAGGGTGCGGATGATCCCCCCGCGCTCCTCGAGACTCGTATCGTCACGCCTGTCCCCACCTGGAGCCTTCACACATCCCAGCTGGGTGTCTTGGACATGGGGTAGAACCCTTCCCTCTCTCAGCCGACCGCGGGTGGACGCCTCGGATCTGATCGTTAAGCGATCCGCATCGGATCGCTCGCTCGAGGTTGTCGGCCCAAATGTTCGCGTGCCTCTGATGATGGTCTTCGCCGACATGCTGTCCATGATTCTCGCCGGCACGTTCACCCTCCTTCCGGAGGAGGCCACTCTGGATCGCGTGGAGCTGGATGGGTTCGTGCTATCAAGGCGACAGTGGTCCATCCCGATCGGAACCTGCAATTGGCTCTCACAGCGCGTCCGAGTCCCCCGATGGGAGGCCTTTTGCGAGTGGCGGGTGGCGACCGGTCTACCGTCCCAGTTCTACTGGCGCGTCTCGGACACGGAGAAACCGCAGCTGATTGATGCGGCCATCCCAGCGTCCGTGGAACGGCTGGTGACCCGCATTCGGGACGCGGACGTCCATATGCTGCGGCTGACGGAAGCCCTTCCTTCGACCGACCAAGCGTGGCTCGCTTCGGTCGCCGGAGACAGGTTTTCATCCGAGGTCCGTCTCGTCGCACGGCTCCGTGACACCAGGCCTTACTCATCGCCCATGGGGGACGAATGCCCGTAACGAGCACCGGGGATTGGGGGATTGGCCTGTCAGGCTTTCCTCTCCATACGCTGCCCGTCAACCGGCTACAAGCCCCGCACCTCGTCGCCGCGAAGATGTTGGACGACGAGACGGAGGGCTATGTTGTTATAACAGTGGCGGGCGGCGTGACGACGAGTGCGCAGGCTGCCGCAAACTGGGGCGAGCTTCTGCTGCGGTTTCCCAACCTGCGAACCGAGTTTCTGCGCATCGGTCATCAGATGTATCAGCGGCTCGCGAAGGTCGATGACTGCGCGACTAGGATGTTCATCGCGCCGCACGAGCACGCCGCCCCCCATGCGGATTCGTTCACCCACCCCAGCATCTACGTGTGGGATCCCTGCAGCCAAGAAGCTCGGCTCTGGCTCCATCACGCGATCGTCGACAGTTTCACCATCGACTTGCTCAAGCGGGGGAAGGGGTGGACGGACTCACAGTCCTACCAGAGGTTCCTTGCCCGGGTGGCTGCCGAAACGGGCGAAGGGCACGGACCTGAGGAAGACCTTTGCCGTGTCCGTGTCCGTCATGCCGCTGGAAAGCAAGTGTGTGACTCGGCGGAAATGTCCGTGGAGGCGCCCGGACAGCAGGTGATCCAATCACAAGGCGCATTCAACTTCTGGTTCGCGTGCCTCTGCGATTCTTTGGCGGATCTTGGAGTGGCTGCCGGTGACAAGATCTTGGTTCCGATGTCTTTCAGAGACGTCTTGGGTGAACTGTATGGTGTACCTGGTCTGGCCATGGGCTCCATTGCGATCGATATCGCCCCCGAGGGCGCAAGCCCAGACAGTGTTCAGCGCGGATTGCTACGCGGCCTGCGGGAACGGTCAGACCGGCTGGTTCTGGCGGGCTGGAACTCCTCAGCTACTGCTGTTCCCTTGGAATTCGCCTATGACGACGCCGGTGCGCGCTTGGCGCGCAGCCGGAATCAGCCGAGCCTCGCAGGAATCGAGGTCATTCAACATTCACCCGCGAACTACTTGGTAGTGTGTTCCGCCGGGATGGGATTGGTGTTCACCGACTTCCGAACAGGGGATCTTTTCAGGGCGCTTGAGAGGTCGGCTCGTCGGCGAGGAGTCCTCCTCCGCCGTTCCGCCCCGCCCGCGCCCGCAGCGCTGCCCGGTTCGGTTGCCGGACAACGGCCACGGAAGTGAAGAGATGCTCGCCATCGACGGACCACCGGCCCATGGCCCGCCTTAGGCTCGGGCAATCTGCGCCTCGATCCGAGGATAGGCGCGCCAGAAATGTACCCCTTCCAGCATCGAATCGAATCGATGCCTCGTCGAAGTCAAGCCACGAATGCATGAGGGGAGACCACGCCTTGTAGAGGGCCTCCTTCCCGCTGAACAGCAGCCGATCCCAAGCGACGGTCGGAAATGCGGACAGAAGGAGGGCGATGTGCCGGCGCTCTTCGGCATTTGCCACCGCGCCCAGCACCCCGGGGGCAGGGGCTCGTTTGGCTCCGCATCAATGCCGAGAGTCAACCACTGCTCGCTCAAGCCCACAGCTGCTGCGCGGAATCCCTCACAGTGGGTCATCGAGCCCACCGTTCCACGTGGCCAGACGGGGCCATGTCCATCCAGCGACAAGAGGGGCGGTCTGTGGTACCCGAGTTGCGCCAAGGCAGCCCGCGCGCACGCGCGGACCGTGACGAACTCATTGACACGGCGGGGCACGCAGCGCATAACGTAAGCGCGCTCGTCCGGGAACAGATCTTCGGGTAGATCGTCGCGGGCAATCTCCAGGACGATGCCCGGTGGGGTGTCGATCGCCATGGACTTAGCTCCTATCTAACTTAGCGATGTGGTCCCTTGACCACCCATGATGACCGGTCGCGGAGTAGGCAGAACCGCCAGGGAACACCGACGGCCCCGGGTCGCTCGGCCGGACCGGTGCCGCTCCGACGAGGGTGGTGGATCGCATGCGCTCGGCGAGGGCCACGGCCCGACTCGGGTCCAGGTCGTGGACCACGACCTCCTCCACGTGCCAACGCAAATCGCGGAGGAAGTCGACGACCTGGCGAGCGATGAGGCCCGCACCGATGATCGCGACGCGGCGGGCCATGCGGTCACCGATGAGCAGCTCGGCCGCCAAGACGCCGGACGCGGCTGTGCGGGCCGAGGTTTCTTGCGTGACCCCGGTATGTTGATGCGAACCCAAAAGGCTTGCGCACGCTGACGACATTGCGGAAACTGCCTGCATCTGAAGCTCCAAGGATGTGCGTACCTTGCAGCTCAACTTCAGAAATCTTCTTGAGAACGGCCACGCCTTGATTGAAACGAACGAACACGTCAGACCCGCGCTCAAGTAGCGGGCGAATTGATCTCGACGTATCACCCTTGAAATGTGTGACAACTTCACAGCTGCCGCTGCTATCGCGGTCCCAGAGGAAGACTGATACGCCACCCTTCGGACCATTCTGGGGAAATACCTCAGCAGAAATCGGCCAGTCAGAAATACGGCGAATTCGACCGTCCCCGAGCATGGTTTCTCGGAACTCGTCGAGTCCCTTGCCGCCAGTGAACCATCGTGAAGGGGTGATCATGAACAAGAATCTCGGATCCAGCGCTTTCGCCTGCTCGACGAAGTGCTGGTAGATGGGGGTTGCGCTCGACCCGTTGCCACCGCCGTCGGAGAGCTGGTAGGGCGGGTTGCCGATGATGACGTCGAACTGCATGGTGTCTCCGAACAGCTCGCGGGTGCGGGCTTTGATGTCGTCGGTGTGGATGAAGGCGTAGGCGTGGGTCTCCAGCTCGTCGCCGCGCCCGTAGTCGTCCTCGCCTGCGCCGCAGTAGCGGCACTTGCGGTGGGTGTAGACGACCTTCTCGTCTCCGGTGAGTGGGTCGGTGCGGTATTCGCGTTGCCCGCCAGCCCAGGTGTGTTCGGTGCGCTGGAACCAGATGTTCCCGTCCTCGCTGTCGAACGATGTGGCGATCGAGTGGGGGCCGTTGGCGTACTTGGAGCAGTACACGGACCGGCGGGCCAGCAGTGCGGTGAGCTGGGTGATGCCGATGCCGTAGACCTGCCGGGTCAGGATGTGGTCGACCCGCTCCGCCCGATCCGGAAAAACTGAGGCCAGGCCGTCGGTGAGGCGTCGGGTGATCTCCCGCAGGAACACACCGGACTTGGTGAACGGGTCCAGGAACGTGACGTTCGGGTCGGCCCAGATGGCGGCGCCATCGTGGGCGTCGGCCCACCGCTGAGCGAGCAGGTCAAGCATGGCGTTGGCCATCTCGGGCGGGGTGAACACTTCGTCGTTCGAGAGATTCGCGATGCAGGTGAGCACGTCGGGATTGTGGCCGCGCAGCGCGAACGGGGCCTGGGTGATACTCATGCGGCGTTCACCTGCCCGGCCAGGTCCGTCACCGTCATCGTCGGGTACGTCGTCTGGGGGGCGAAGAGGTCGGCGCCCATGTCAGCGAACAGGGAGCCCTCGGCCTCCCATGCGGAGCGCTGGGTCAACTCGTCGTAGCGGAAGTCGCGGCGCTGGAACTTCCCCTTGCCCAGGTACCCCCATTCGGCGAACGTGATCGGACCACCCTCGGGGGTGGTCATGGTCAGGGCGTCACCTTGAACGATGTTCACCGCGAGGACGGCTCGGGCGGCGCGGGCCCAGTCGTCGTCCTCGTCGATGCCGAGGAACGCGTTGAACAGTGTGGCGAGGTTACTGCGGCACTCGGCGGCGTTGTCGGGCAGGAGTTCAATACCGTACGTGCACATCAACGCGAACAGAGCGTAGTGGCGCTTCTCGAACTCGCTCTTGCCGTGCTTGGCGGCCACGGTCAGGAGTTTGCGGGTCAGGACGGGGACGAGGAAGTTCCCCGACCCGCAGGCCGGTTCGAGGACCCGGGAGTCGATGCGTTCGGATTCTTCCTGGACGAGGTTGAGCATGTCCTCGACCATCCAGGAGGGGGTGAAGACTTCGCCGTGGTCGGCGACGCGCTGCTTGGACTTGACCAAGCGTTCGGTCTCGCTGGCGCTCATCGCCCCTCCTTCCGTTTCGGCCGGGTGCCTGCCTGCTCAGGGTAGGGGCCACCACCGTCATGTGTGTGCGGGCTGTCGCTGGCTGCGGCGCCGGTGCGCACCCACTCGTCGACCTCGGTGGCTTGGCACTTCCACAGGCGCCCGATCTTGTGGGCGGGCATGCCCTTGTCGGCGATCCACGCGTACACGGTGTCTTTGGTGACGCCGAGGTGGGCCGCGATCTCGTCTGTGGACAGCCAGGGCTCGCTCACGAGGTGCCTCCTTGGATCGGTAGGGGCAGCACAGCTCCAACCGGGCCCAGTCTAGCCGATCGGACCGTTTCAGATCGGGTTTGAACGGGAATCAACCGTGTTCGATCCCCGTCGAATGGGGTGTGAGTGCGAGACAATGGGGGTACGGAGAGGATCTTCCCGGGCAGCGCAGGAGCTGTCCGGCAGCGAGCGCCCGGGCCGATCCATGTCGAGACGGAGTCGTCTACCCGGGTGGTGGAGCCGGTGGCGTACACGTGCCTGCGGTTCATGCTAGTGCGGGAGGGCCGCCTGTTCGTGCACTCGCGCCACGGGACCGCTCACGCCCGGCCTGCGATGTTGGTGATTGTGTGCGCCGGAACGCTGTGTGGGGCGATCCCCGAGCCCAGCGCCACGGTGACCACCGCGTTCGTGAACTTGGACTACCTGCTGGACCAGCTCACGTGGCGGCTGAACGGGCTGCTGCGGGATCGTCACGAGGCCGAGCTGATCGCCGCCAAGGCGTTCCGCCACAACATGTGGGCCACCACCCCGCCCGCGCAGGCGACGTCCGACATGCTGGACCTGCTGGACCGCACCGAGGCCATCCAGAACGCCGGGGGTGGCTTCTACGACATCGAGGCGGTCTTCGCCGGGTTCCTGGCCGACCTGGTGCCGCTGATGCCGTACCGGGAGCTGCCCGGCGAGCCGGTCGTGTCCCTGGCGGGGGACGGAGTGGGCGGGAGGTTCCCCCCGCTTCGGCCTGAGATCGTCGCCGTAGGGGACGCCATACAAGCCGATCTGTCCCGCAGGTGGTCGCTGACCGACATGGCGCAGGTCGCCCACATTTCCGGGCGGCACCTGGCCCGCGTGTTCAACGAGTCCTACGGGCTGCCGCCGGTGCAGTTCCTGGCGGCTCTTCGCGCCAAGGAGATGGCGCGTCTGCTGCGTGAAGAGCCAGGATGGTCGGTGGAAGCGGTGGGCCGCCAGGTCGGCTGGGAGGGCCGCTCGCATGCCCGCCACCAGTTCGTCCGCGAACTCGGGCTCTCGCCCGATGAGTACCGGCGGCGGGCTCATGGTCTGGATCTGGCCACACCTGGACCGGAAACGGACGAGAACACCCCCGCCCCCTCGTAGAACCCAGTATCGCGTTGCTATGAGTGAAGGATGCGTCAGGTGTCACGCCGGGTCCCTGACGGCCAACCCCGCCAGCGACCCCCAGCGCTGGGCACCCGTTTCACAACTGTACTGACCGTCACCATCTCGCAGGACTCCTCGGCGCACCTCATGGCCACAGCCCCACCCCGGGGCACAGGCCCTGAGGCGGGAGGAGCGCGAGATGACGTCACGAGGAGAGGACCAGCAGGCGGCCCGTGAGGCACGCCTCGACGAGTTGCACGACAAACTCACCGCGGCCGTCGACCAGCTGGTGTCCGGTGAGGACTGGAAGCGAGCGCTGGCGTTCGCCGCGAACTTCCGCTCGCGCAGTTTCAACAACACGCTGCTGATCTGGGCCCAGCACGCCGCCGCATTCGAGCGAGGCCTGGTCCCGGAGCCGACACCGTCGTATGTGGCCGGGTACAAGCAGTGGCAGGGCCTGGGCCGCCAAGTCCAAAAGGGCCAGCCCGGCTACCAAATCATCGCTCCGGTCACGGGACGTTTCGCCTCGGCGAACCCGCAGGATGCCGAGTCGTGGCGCAGGCTCGGCAAGTTCGAGAAGCCCCGGCCCGGTGAGACGGTGCGCTCAAAGATGGTCGGGGTGCGCCCGGCCTACGTATGGGACGCCTCCCAGACCGCAGGCGACGACATCCCCAGCCCGATCCGCCCGCACCTGCTGGAAGGTGAAGCCCCCAACGGCTTGTGGGAGGGGCTCGCCGCGCAGGTGAAGGCCGCCGGGTTCACTCTGGCCGAGGCCGCGTCGGCCTCGGAGATTCATGGGGCGAATGGGGTCACCGACTACCTCGCCCACACCGTGACCGTCCGGGCGGACATGGATGCCGCGGCCCGGGTCAAGACGCTGGCCCACGAGTTGGGGCACGTCCTCATGCACGACCCGGACAATCAGGAGGCTCGCCAGCACCGTGGCATCGGCGAGGTCGAAGCTGAATCCGTCGCCCTCATGGTGGGCGCGGCTCACGGCATGGACACGACGAGCTACACGATCCCATACGTCTCCACCTGGGCCGCTCAGGTGGACGGACGCGAGCCTGCCGAGGTCGTCAAAGCGACCGGAGAGCGGGTCCGGTCGGTCGCGTTGAAGATCCTCGACCAACTCGACACCGCGCAGGTCGGCACTGGCACCCCGCCCGGACTCGAACGCGACACCCCCACCCGTGATGCCGTACGGCAGACGGTGGCTGCCGACCACGCGGCACCGGTGCCGCGTGAGCCCGTGCTCGCTGAGGCCAGGAGCCTGTGATGGCTGGCCTGTCCGCGTTCACGCAGACGCTGATGCACATGCCGCCGGAAGCTTCGACGGGTGAGGCGGCGTTGGCGCTGGCATCTGCTGGTATCCCCGTGTTCCCGGTCGCGGTGGCTGGGAAGCAGCCGGTGACCCGGCACGGCTTCCACGACGCCACCACGAACCTCGCTCAGATCCGCCGGTGGTGGTCCGCGACTCCCGGGGCAAATATTGGGATGCCGACCGGTGCCGCCTCAGGTCTCGTTGTCGTCGACGTCGATGTCCACGGGCCTGCCAACGGCTACGTCGCCCTGGACCGCGCCGATCGTGCCGGACTGCTGGACGGGTGGGAAGCACTCGTGCGCACCCCTTCGGAGGGGCTCCACGCCTACTACCCGGCCACGCCGGGCACCGAGCAGCGGTCGTGGCAAGTCGCACGGGCAGGCATCGACTTCCGCGGGGACGGCGGCTACATCATCGTCCCGCCATCCAGCCGAATCATCGACGGCGAGCGCTGCGTCTACCGGCTGGAGCAGGTGACCCGCGACCAGCCTCAGCCCCTGGATGCGGGGCGGCTGCGCCGATTCCTCGATCCACCACCACCGCCGACGCACGGCTCGCAGTCGCAGGTGATGGATCGCGGGGTGGATGTTGAACGTCTCGCCGCCTGGGTGGGGCGTCTTCAAGAGGGGGAACGCAACCACGGATTGTTCTGGGCAGCCTGCACCATGGCCGAACACCACGTCCCGCCGGGGCAAACACTCGATGTCCTCACCACTGCTGGTGGCCAGGCGGGACTCTCCGTGCGTGAAGTGACAGTGACGGTGCGTTCGGCCTACCGCACTGTCACCGCCACACCCGCCAGCCCCAGTGCGTCGGCGGCGTTGGAGCACTCGCCACCCAGGACGGCAATCCCGGCGCGGAGCCTGCCATGAACACGCTGCCCGGGCACCGCTGGGCGGTGATGACGGCGGTCGCAGCGACTGTGTTCATCGCCGCGGGCGCCTTCTGGCTCTCCTTCACCTCGCTCGCCGACCTGGCGCGACGCTCGGGAATCGGGGCGGGGCAGGCGTGGGCGTGGCCGCTGATCGTGGACGGCATCATCGTTGTCGCCACGGTCGCGGTTGTCGCCCTGGCCGGAACCCGCACCTCCTGGTATCCCTGGGCCCTGCTGATCGGCGGGGCCAGCGTCTCGGTGACGGCCAACGCGATTCACG
>OCQJ01000023.1_pt1 | contig 71894 bp, 69 predicted proteins | sample 1481351 | NCBI WGS metagenome assembly OCQJ01 (sample SAMN00990124, study PRJEB22392) | human gut metagenome | reverse complement strand
AGGGGAAACCTAATAGGGGTAAGGAGTTAAGGCATTTTGCCTTAGCTTCTTTTTTTACAGCTATATTTTGTTAATCATTTTATAATGAGTAAAGTATTTGGTCGAATGCATTAAAATGTAATCTTAATGTACTTTTTATCGACAAAACTTAAATAAATCAACAAGCCATCAATGATTCAATTTAGTGAAATGTACTGAAGAAATCTTGTGATGAGGCAAACAAAGCACTTAAACTTTATAATTTGTCTATGAAAGTATCTAGAGAAAAGCTATTAAAGCAGCAATTAGATTTGATAGTCAAAGACTCCGCTTTAGACATTCATGATGAAATAGAAAATAAGTTGGTTGATAGAGAAGTTGAAAGACAAGCACATATACTTGGTGAACATGTGAAAATTGATGACACTGAAGTAAAAGCGGTTGTTAACAGTAACTTTAAAGGTGTGAACTGGTCTACAAGATTATGTCAAGATATGGCTGTAGTTCAAAAAGAAGTAGAAAAAACAACGAGTAATGTATTACTTAGAGGGAGACATCCTAATGAGTACGTAGCTAAGTTTAAAAAGCAAACAAATACCACAACATATAATGCAAGTAGATTGTTAGTTACTGAATCAGCATGTGTGCAGGCTGAATCACAGAAGTTAACTTATCTTAAAGATTTAGGTGAAGATGGCGAATATAAATACGTGGCCAAAATCGACAAGAAAACATCTAAAATATGTCACTCTTTAAATGGCAAAGTATTTAAAGTTAAAGATATGATGCCTGGAGTTAATGCTCCACCTATGCACCCTTGGTGTAGAAGTACTACAGTAACACATGTGGGCAATTGGCGAGATAGATTCTTTACTGAGCGTAAAGGTAAGTATCAGACAGAGAATAAAGAATCATAAAAAGAAAAAAATACAAGAAAAAGCAAAAAAGAAATTCCTGATGTGATACGTAGTGGTAAAATAAAATTAGATATAAATCCTGAAAAACAAAATAGACATTCCTTAAATCATAGTTTATATTTGAAAAATAAAAATTTTGCATTAAAAAATAATGAAAGATTACCAAGTTATACTACGTTATCTATCAATGAATTAAATAGATTAGTACAACAGTACTCAACTTCTGGTAAAATCTTAATAAATAAAAACGGTTTTAACCATAAAAAAGTAATAAATTTTGAGAGGATTATAGGAAAAGCATTTATAGATGGAAAATATATTGAGACTACATTTGGTAAAGTGCATTATTCAAAAACAGACTCTCATATAATACCTTTTATAAGTAAGGAGAAATAAAATGTTAATTAAAGATGCTTATCGTAAAAATGTTATTGTCACACTTAAAAATAATGAAAAGTTTAAAGGTTTTGTGTTTGATTATGAAAACCCATTAGAAAGTGATACTGGAAACTATTCCCTGGATTTAGAGACAGATTTAGGAATATATTCAATTGATGAATCGGAAATAAAAAGTATAAAATTAATATCTTAGTAGCATCCTTTCTGCATAGATAAATAGAAAGTGGTGCTATTTTTATAAGCTTTTTTAACCTTCTACGGAAGGTTATTTTTTATGTCCAAAACGTGCTGATGACGTTATAAAAGCAAGTATGGAATACGCAGTCGACAGACTATAAACGGAGGTATATCTCATGGAGAACAATCAAAGTAATATTACTGAAGAAACGAAACACAATGATAATTTAGAAACAACTTATGAACAAACGCAACAAAAAGAGAAAACATTCTCTCAAGAAGAAGTATCTCAAATGATTAAGGATCGTTTAGCTAGAAAAAAAAGAAATCTGAATAACGTATGAAAGATGCAATTCAAGAAGCTGAAAAACTAGCCAAGATGAATAAAGACCAAAAGAATCAATATGAGTTGGAAAAGCTGTTAAAAGAAAATGAAGAACTAAAAGCAGAAAAAGCTTTATCTCAAATGAAGAATGAGACTCGTTCAATGCTTAATGAGTCAGGTTTAGAAAACTTCGATGATCAAATTGTTAATATATTAGTAAATACTGATGCTGAAAAAACAAGGAAAAATGTTGAATCATTTACTAACTTACTTAATCAAATGGTAAAATCAAATGTTGAAAAAGCATTAAGACAAGACTCACCAGTAAGCACTCAATCAAATAAAATGACAAAAGATGAAGAATCAGATTATCTTGTTTCAGGGAGAAAATGTCTATAAACAAATGTACTAAATTCTCAATTTTTAACATTCTACTTTATAAAAATTAAATAGAAAATTGAGTTTAACCTACTAGGTGGAGAATTTTCTCTATATCGATGACATTTTAAAAGATTGAAAGTAATTGTAACTATAAAATTTTATAATAACTGAATTTACAGTCTATAAAGATTATATTTATACGAATATATTAAAGGTTTGCTTTCAACTAAGAAAACAAACCTTTAATGTTAAAACTCTTTCTTAATGATTACCTATCTAAATGATTCATTGCATATTGTGCTTCTTCAGGAGTAAATCCTTCTCCATTTTCTGAAACGAGTTGATCATATAACGCTTGATTAGAAATGTTTATATTTTTTACGTAACTTTTTGCTAATCTCAGTGCATTCATTTTATAATCTACACTGATATGGTCAACAGCATACTGTGCTATGTCTGCCGGATATTTCTCTCCGTATTCCGAAGTTAATTGTTTGTATAAACTTTTCTTAGAGATAGGTAATGTATTTGCATATGACTTTGCTTGTGCTATAGCTGCATTTTGTTCGCTAGTTGGAGAAGCTGCTTCATCATTTGCGTTATTATTTTGATCTTTTGTGTTTTGCTTTAAGTTCACAGAGTTTTGTTTGTCTGTCTGCGTTGATTTTTCCATATTTTTATTTTTAGTTGTTTTTACATTATTTATATTAGACTTTTCTTTCATAGTTGATGCATGTTCTATTTGATTTGTTTTATTCTCATTTAATAGACTAACTTGAAATAAAAGTGTTAAAACTAAACTAATAATATAGACTGATGAAACAGTCAATTTTAACCAATTCTTCCAATGCGCATACCTCCACATTAGAAAGAGACCTAATGGAAAAATAAATAGCAATGTGAGAATAATAAACCAAGATTTTTGGTACCACGATTGTCGTTCTTGTTGCATAGCATAGTCCTCCTGACTACATTCTTAGCTGCCTGTAGTGATACAGTTTTTATAACTTCATTTTGTATTTTATATTAGTTCAAGTAGTTGATTAACATTTTCTTCAGTTGTGGCCCAACTTGTTGCGAAGCGAACTACACGATGTTGATTATCGTATTTCTCCCAAACTGCGAATTTTACCTTTTGTTTTAGTTCTTCAATTTTATCGTTGCTTAAAATAAAAAATTGTTGATTGGTTGGTGAATCAAAATAGACTTGATATCCTTTATCTATAAATCCTTTTTTTACCTTTTCAGCCATTTTAATAGCATGTCGACTTATATCAAAATATAAATCATCAGTGAATAATTCTAAAAATTGAACACCAGTTAGACGGCCTTTTGCTAATAAAGCACCATGATGTTTTATAATTGTAGTGAAGTTTTTAGGTTCATTTTGTTTAGTGAAGACAATTGCTTCACCACAAAGTGCTCCAATCTTAGTACCTCCTATGTAAAACACATCACAGTATTTTGCAACATCTTCGATAGTTACATTAGTTTGATTGCTCATAAGGCCATAGCCTAAACGTGCACCATCCATAAATAGTGGAATCTGATGTCTACGGCAAACTCTAGATAAAGATTGTAATTCTTCTTTCGTGTATAAAGTTCCATATTCGGTTGGATGTGAAATATAAACCATCCCTGGATACACCATGTGTTCTTTTTTAAAATCACTTTCAAAAGTTTCTATATAATTCTCAACGTCTTGAGCAGTAATCTTACCTTCTTGGGAGGGTATGGTTAGAACTTTATGTCCACTGAATTCTATCGCACCACCTTCATGGACTGCCACATGTCCTGTATCAGCGGATATAACACCTTCATAACTATCAAGCATTGAGTTAATAACTACTTGATTGGTTTGCGTACCACCTACTAAAAAACGAATGGTAGCATCTGGACAGTCAATACGTTGTCTAATTTTATCTGCAGCTTGTGCCGAAAAGTCATCGAAGCCATATCCAGCAGCTTGTATTCGATTTGTCTCTACTAATCGATTTAAAACTTTTTCATGTGCACCTTCTAAATAATCATTTTCAAATGAAATCACAAGCGTTCCCTCCAATGTTAAATCGATATTTATTAATTTATTCGATGAAAAGTGTTGATTTGCTCTCAATTAGAAAAGATTTCAATCAATTAAAAGAGGAGCAATAAAGACATTGATGTGAATCTAGACTAATAAAATTTCTGAATATTCAATCGAATGTAATTTATTATACATCAATACCATTTAAATTAAAATATATTCTGTTCAAGATAATGAACGTTTGATTTATAAAAGATAATTTCTCTAAATTAATTGAAATTTTGTATGAAAAGTTCTATGATTTAATCAATATAATGAAAGGGGTATGGGATTTATGCAACAAATAAAATTTAAAACTTTAACTGAGGAAACACTGGAGAGCTTAGAGAAAAGTGTTAATTCGTTTTTAAAGTCTCAAGAGGGTAATGGTTACAAATTATTAAACATTACTATTAAACAAATCGAAGAACGTGCATTTCCGCATAATGACGAGGACTTTAATGCTATTTTAACATTGGTAACGGAAGCATAGTTCAGTAAATCGGCGGCTAAATTTTCTTGGTGAAAGACTGAATAGGAGTATTTAGTAATGAATTTTGGATTTTTGGGTACTATTTTAACTATATTGTTAGTAGTTGGGTTTATAACTAACGTAGTATTGGCATTTGTCATCATTTTCCTTGAACGTGATCGACGTACTGCCAGTTCAACTTGGGCGTGGTTATTCGTATTATTCGTTCTTCCTGTCATTGGATTTATTTTGTATCTATTTTTAGGACGAACGGTTTCCAAGAAAAAGATGGAAAAAAATAACGGTGATGAATTACATGCATTTGAAGATTTAGTTCAAGACCAAATCGACAGTTTTGATAAACATAATTATGGTTATATCAATGATCAAGTCATTAAACACCGTGATTTAATACGTATGTTGTTAATGAAACAAGATGCCTTTTTAACAGAAAATAATAAAATCGATTTATTTACAGATGGTCATAAGCTTTATGAAAAAGTACTTGAGGATATTTACAATGCTCAAGACTATATACATCTAGAGTACTATACCTTTGAACTTGATGGATTAGGTAAAAGAATCTTAGATGCACTTGAAACTAAACTTAAAGAAGGTTTAGAAGTTAAACTTTTGTATGACGATGTTGGTTCTAAAAAGGTTAGATTATCAAAATTTAAACATTTCAGAGCATTAGGTGGAGAAGTTGAAGCATTTTTCCCTTCGAAAGTACCTTTAATCAATTTCAGAATGAATAATCGAAATCATAGAAAGATTATCATTATAGATGGACAAATTGGTTACGTTGGCGGTTTTAATGTCGGCGATGATTATTTAGGATTAGGTAAGTTAGGTTACTGGAGAGATACACATACACGTGTTCAAGGTGAATGCATCGATGCACTACAATTAAGATTTATTTTAGACTGGAATTCACAGTCGCATCGTCCACAATTTAAATTTGATCAAAAATATTTCCCTAAAAAAAATGGGGACAAAGGAAACGCGGCTATTCAAATCGCTTCTAGTGGACCTGCATTTGATTTACATCAAATAGAATATGGTTATACAAAAATGATAATGAGCGCTAAAAAGTCTATCTATCTACAAAGCCCTTACTTTATTCCAGACCAATCATACATTAATGCATTAAAAATGGCTGCTAATAGCGGCGTTGAAGTAAACCTTATGATACCGTGTAAACCTGATCATCCATTCGTTTATTGGGCTACATTTTCAAATGCAGCTGATTTATTGGATAGCGGAGTTAATATTTACACTTATCAAAATGGATTTATTCATTCTAAAATATTAATGATTGATGATGAAATTTCTTCAATTGGTAGTGCAAACATGGACTTTAGAAGCTTTGAACTGAATTTCGAAGTGAATGCATTTATATATGATGAAGATATAGCTAAACAGTTACGTCAAGCATTTGAAAAAGATATTGAGCAATCTAAATTACTTACAAAAGAAGTATACGACAAGCGTCCATTATCAATTAAATTTAAAGAAGGACTAGCAAAATTAATATCTCCAATTTTATAAAATTTCAAAATACCCTCGTTAAAATGAACGAGGGTATTTTTTTAACGGTAAATATATTATGTAAACTTATATGTATGATATGACAAATGTCATAGTTAATTAATGACATTCGGTACTTATATCACTAACTTAAACTTGCTAAATTATAAGTAACATAAATCAAGAGGTGTGACGATAATGATTGAACTACGACATATATCTAAATCTTTCAAGGAACATAAAGTTTTAGAAGATATAAGTATTGATATAAAAAATAATTGTTGTACGGCATTAATAGGTAAAAATGGAGCAGGTAAGTCAACGTTAATTGATATTATCGTTGGAAATAATCACTATGATAGTGGTCAAATCGCTGATAAATCAAATTTGTTAAATAGACATAAGATGGGTATTCTTTTTCAAAAAACAGAGTTTCCTAAATACATAAAGGTTTGCGAATTATTACATTTATATCAATCCTTTTATCAAACGTTTATTTCTTTTCATCAGTTTAAAGAAATCACACAATTTAGTGACCGACAAATGAATCAGTTTGCATGTAATTTATCAGGTGGACAGCAGAGGATTTTAGATTTTGCTTTAGCATTGGTAGGTAAACCTGAACTGTTAATTTTAGATGAGCCTACGTCAGCTATGGATGTAGAAATGCGTCAACATTTTTGGAATGTTATAGATAAATTAAAAATGAATAACACTACGATACTATATACCTCTCATTACATTGAAGAAGTTGAAAGAATGGCAGATCAAGTAATGATGTTAGATAAAGGTAAAATACAATTAGATGATTCACCTGAAAATATAAAAAGGAATCAAAGTTATTCTGTAATTCGAATTCCTTGCAAATATCAAGAACTTATCAATCAACTGAAACATAAATACGAAATTGAATTAATAAAAAATAGATATGAAATAAAAACAACTGATGTGAGTGATGTTTTACAATTATTGAAACAATATCATGTCAATTTCAATAAGATTGAAATTCTTAAAAAATCTTTATTAGAAGTCATGTTTTCTAATGATTTGTCTAAAGGAGGGAATTACCAGTGATATCAACTTATTTTAAAATAGAATTAAAGATTATATTTAGAAAGAAATTGTATTTAGTTATGTCCATATTCCTACCTGTCGTGTTTTATTTATTATTTACTTCTATATTAGACATGCCAGAAGAAGCAAAACTTAAGTTTTATAAAGAGTATATGTACAGTATGACAGTATTTAGTTTAATGAACTTTTGTCTATTGTCATTTCCATTAGATTTGATTGAAGAGCGAAATCAAGGTTGGTATAAACGTTTAATGGTGACCCCATTATCATCATTTCAATATTATTTAGTTAAAATTAGTAAGACAATGTGTCAGTTTTTAATAGCAATTACAATTATTTTTTCAGTAGCTCATTTTTACAAAGATGTTCACATGACTGTTTTTCAATGGATATTCTCTGCATTAACTTTATGGATTGGGGTTAGTTTATTTTTGACTTTAGGATTGATTATCGCTCAACTCAACGATATTCAAAAAGCAAGTAGTTTTGCCAATTTACTTAATATTACACTAGCTATATTAGGAGGTCTATGGTTTCCAGTATACACGTTTCCTGATTGGCTTCAGTCGATTTCTAAACACATGCCAACATATAATTTAAAGCTACTTGCTATAGATTTAGCGCAAAATAAAGGGGTGAATATAGAAGCGTTTGGCTATCTCGTGGTCTATTGTATAATCTTTGTGAGTATTGCTTTATTCATGAATAAGAAAGGAGATGTACACTAATGGAATCAAGAAGTTGGGGAGTGAGAATAGGGGAATTAAGTACTTTAATATATTTAATATTTCCGATTTTAGCTATATTTGTTGACAAACGTGGTAATTTCTTAACTTATTTAATTGTTTGTACTATTTTTATAATCAGCTATGTGACGATGATTATATTTTATAAATACCTTAGTGATAGTATTTTATATTCATTACTGGTTATTCATTATTTAGGAATCTTTTATTTTGTCTATAGTGTCAATCCTATGAATAGTTTGTTTTTCTTCTATAGTGCTTTCGCCTTACCTTTTATTTTTAATGTTCGTGTTGTATCAAAAGAATTTATAACCTTTTTAATAGCTATGATAAGTTGTTTAATACTAACTTATATATTTAATCCAACATTTGTGGTTCCATTAAGTGCATTTTATTTGGTTATATTAATTGTTGCTGTAGGTAATTTTAAAAATAGAGACGAACGAATTATGAAAGCTAAACTTGAAGAAAAGAATAAGTATATTAATGTACTAATAGCTCAACAAGAGCGTAATAGAATAAGTCAAGATCTTCATGATACATTAGGACATGTATTTGCTAGTCTTACTTTGAAGTCTGAATTAGCTGTTAAACTCATAGATACTAATCCTAAAGAAGCAAAAAATGAAATGCAGGCAATAAATCAACTTTCAACAGAAGCCTTAAATAAAGTCAGACTCATTATTGATGATTTGAAGATACAATCTTTTGAAGATGAAATTTCATCATTGGAACACTTATTGCAAAATGCTAATCTACATTTTAAATTTAACAATAAAAGTGCGGCTAAATCATTAAATCCAGCGAAACAATCAATATTATCTATGATTTTTAGAGAAGCAATTAATAATGTTATTAAACATGCGCATGCGACTGAAGTAATAGGTGAATTGAAGGTACATGAGCATCAAATCATTTTAAAAATTAAAGATAATGGTGTGGGAATAGAAAATGAAGATGCTTCAAATTTGAAAAGTATTAAAGAACGTGTAGATTATTTAAATGGTAAATTAATTGTACAATCAAATAATGGAACACTTATTATTGTTGAAATACCTAGAGGTGATTTATTATGATATCGCTTGTTATAACTGAGGATCAATTGATGTTAAGAAAAGCTATGGTACAACTGATAGAAATGCATGAAGAAATGAATGTAATAAAAGATTTTGAAAATGGTGTAGAGGCACTCGAATTTATTGAAAATAATGAACCCAATGTAGCCATTTTAGATATTGAAATTCCGGGTTTAACAGGCTTGGAAATCTTATCTTATGTAAGAAAAAAACAACTCAATACAAGAATAATCATAGTGACTACATTTAAACGTCCAGGTTATTTTGAAAAAGCCGTAGCAAATGATGTTGATGCTTATGTACTAAAAGAGCGTTCAATTGATGATTTAATTAAAACTATTTATAAAGTGACAAAGGGTGAGAAGGAATATAGCCCTTCGCTCATGACATCATTGTTTACTGAATCGAATCCATTAACTCATAAAGAACAAGTTGTTTTAAGAGAAATAGGCAATGGGTTAAGTAGCAAAGAGATTGCTAGCAAATTGTATTTATCGAACGGGACTGTGCGTAACTATACGAGTACTATTATAGACAAAATGAATTCAGATCATCGTTTTGAGGCATGGAAAAAAGCAAATGAAAAGGGGTGGATTTAATTAATAAGAGTCCACCATACGTAATTGAGGCAGACTCTATAAAATTAAATTAATCTAACAGTTATCAATATGATAAAGTTTTGATAAGTAAAACTTTGTATTGAGACAAAGATACTGAGTGAATGATGTTTAATTTCAAACCATATATACTAAAGATATTACCCAATTTTAATTCTTTTTTTTACGACGAAATGATTGAATTAGGTAGACGATAAAACCAACGAACATACCTAAAAATACTGACCCCACTAAACTCACGATTAAGGGTAGTTTAAAGACAATTTGTAGTACGACACCAACAATTATTGCTACTATAACGGCAATGATTGTTATTTTATTTTCATTAGATGTATCCATTTCTTTCACTCCTAACATCATGTATTATATCATGCTCTTATAATTTGGAAAGCGAGATTGTAATTATATAAAATCGATTACATATAATAGTATGAAATCATTTGACGTTGGATCAAATTTTCTTTAGTATAAATCGGGATATTAAGTGAAATAAGGTGACATTATTGAAATCTAAGAAAATGTCATCGCTTTTAGTAGTAGCGATGATAGGAATACTTGTAATTATTTTCCAGTTTGTAAACCATTCTGGACCGTTTAGTGGTTCAGAATCTCAACATCAATCAGATAATTCCAATTTAAATGGTAAAGACAAAGTATATGTGAAACGAGTTGTAGATGGTGATACATTTGTTGCTCAAAAAAATGGAGAGGAAATTAAAGTCAGATTAATTGGTGTAGATACGCCAGAGACTGTTAAACCTAATACGCCAGTTCAACCATATGGTAAACAAGCATCTAATTATACGAAGAAGTATCTCACGCATCAAAATGTTTATTTAGAATATGATAAAGAAAAAACTGATAGGTATGGTCGTACTTTGGCGTACGTATGGTTAAAAAATGGAGATATGTTTAACGAATCGCTGGTGAAAAAAGGTCTAGCCAGAGAAAAGTATTTTTCTCCAAACGGAAAATATAGGGATACCTTCGTAAACGCTCAAGAAGAGGCAAAAAAGAGAAAATTAAATATTTGGAGCTAGTAGCGATAATTTAGAGTCTGATATTGAGTGGAAATATAAAATTCATTTGTTATATCAATAAGTAGAAACTCAGTTGGACCATTTTGTTTAGCAGCGTTTTCTTATTCTAGCTAAAGAGATTAGAATAAAAAAAGAGTGATATTTAGTAGATTTCAACTACGTTTCTGACTAGTGTTTCAATAAAGTAGAAATTAGGATATCTACTTCTTAGTCTAGTGAAAAACATTATGTTTTAAAAAGATTTCTAATGTAAACTGATACAGTTTATAATTAAGTTTATTTATTCATGAAATAATTGCTATAAGTGTTGTCATATAAATGTGTGCTATGACTACTGAATCGTATTAAAACGTTAAAATTAAAAATATATATGACAACATTGTTGATAATAGATAATTTAATAAGTTGGAATGTAAAATTACAATTTAAGATATTTTAAAATTCAAATTGGGATAAGATTTCTTATTTTAGAAGAAACGTTTGCAGTTAAAGAAATTTGATGTGGAACTTGTTGATGGATTTACGAAAGTTATTTTAAGTTTCATCAGAATGTCGATTCGAAACATAATTAAAGTCAAAAGAGAAATTGCATTTGTATTAATGCTAATGAATATAAAAAAAGTAGTTGCTCAACAATTTAAATAATTATAATAAAAAGACAATTTCTACATTTTATAAATAGAAATTGTCTTTTTATTAGTCAAATAACTTCATGCCCCAAACTCTTTTTGAATTTTAATTATTCATATGTTGTTTAAAGTTTTCAGAAATTTCTTCGATTTGTTTATCAGTAAGGGGGTGCTTAGATAAATCGATAGCTTCCTCAATTACTTTTTCAAGTGATATCGGTGTAGATACGGTGTCGACGTATTTATCACTCTCGTCGGATCCTTCAATAATATTAACGCTACCATCACTAAAATATATGACGCCAATACTTTGAATTTTAAAATTATAATCATTTTCAATTTTATCTTTTAATGCTTTTGCATTGTTTGCGGCTTTATCGTATGGATCGTGGTCATAAAATTCATATATTACACGATTATCCTGTAAAATCTCAATAAAAGTATAGACACCAGAACGTGTTGTTTTAAACTGACTATGATATCGATTGCTAATATAATGACCGACAACTTTTTCGGTATTATATTGTGGTTGTCCTTCTTCAAGATGTTGATCTGGCACATCAAAATGATAAAACGTTTTTTGGTTCCAATTTTTAACATCCACATTTATCAAACCAACATCAGTAATGATAATAAAATCGAATGAACGTGCATATTCGAAAAGGGGATGTTTAACAGCCAAATTACTCGTAGGAACAATTGTATATGATCGTAAACGACCCTCTTCTTTAAATCTATTTAATATTTTTCTTAATTCACGCTTGGCGTTTTTAAAAGCGTGTTGACCGACGTCATTGTTTGTACTTAACATTTGGTTTTTCAATGATAAATTTTCTTCACTTAAAATTGAATTTTTAGAGATTAATTGATTTCTAGCATATTCTTCTGTTTCAACCCTATCTTTCATAAATTTTTGATTAAGAACCATAGCCATAATCAAAATAATAATTATTATAGATAAGATAATCGTTAAAGACATTACTACTCACCCAAATCTTTTAATATTAAATTCTATTTGCAAGATAAATTATAAACTTCTTAAATTTTGAGTTCAATGAAAATGAAAGGGGAAATGTGTTTTATCAAATAGTAGTGACGAAATATTTACATATCAATTAAACTTTCGTGAATTTTTATGAGAGCCCTATCATATGCGTAGCGAATAGTGATATAGTAACTTTTTATGAAAATAATTTTATTGAAAATAAAATAAATTTTACTAAATGTTCACATTTATTTGTTTGATAAGTGAAAAAAGAAAATGTATAATTTGATTGTGAAAGCGCTTGCTATAGGGGTGGTAACATGTTTGTTAAAGAAGAAAAACCAGTGAATAAAATAGTCGAAATTTTAAGGAAAACATCATCTCATTTATTCAAATTTCACGGCGAGGTAGCGATGCATCTATTTCTGAATGATGATTTTATATTACCATCGAAAATAGATATTTGTGTTGAGCGCAAAAAGTTATTGGAAATTATCAGGGTGATTCCTGAAGAATTTACGATTCACTATTATGATAATCAGTTATATGAAAGATTAAGAGAATCTTTATCTTTATCAGATGTTGAACATGTTAAAGTCTTTAAAAACGATACAGAAGTCATGACAATATTTGTTTATGATGTTGTAAATGATGAATGGCTATTTAGGTTAGATCATCATATACGTTTACCAAAAAATAATATATATTTTCATTCTTTAAGTTGGAACGTAGATTATATTAAGCCAGAAATAGTTCTTATGTATGATTTAATGAGTGAACAAAAATATCATCAGTTTAGTAATTATAAAGCTGTTATTGATTCTCTTAGTTATTATCAATTCTATATTTTAAAATTGGTAGTAGGTGAACAGCGTATTAAAAAAGCTATAGTAAATAGTTCCACTAAAAAGATATCTTAAAAAGATTTCTACATCATTGATACAGAGTTAATAAATTTACTTTATGTATTGAAAGTGATGTAGAAATCTTTTTTATTTTATTTACACAAATTTTTTAAACAAACACCGTTGTAACAAAATTCGTACGTAGATAATACTGCTTTTTCAGCATCTGCTTCATGAATTCCAAACATCATTGAAATTTCAGAAGCACCTTGGTTAATCATTATTAAATTAATGTTTGATTCTGAAAGGGCGTGAGTAATTTTACTAGCTGTACCAACAACTTGATTCATACCTTCACCAACAATCATTAGTACTGCTAAATCATGGTCGATACTTAATTCATCAACTTCACAACGTTTGCGTATGGCATTAAGAACTTGACTTTCTTTACCTTGAATTTGATTTGTACGCATGATAATACTTATGTTATCAATACCAGAAGGCATGTGGTCAAATGATATATTAAATTCTTCTAAAACGCCAAGAATCTTTCGTGTAAATCCAACTAATCTATTCATTAAATATTTTTTAATATTAATCACAGTAAAGCCTTTATCACAACTAATTCCACTAATGACATTTTTAGAATCGATTTCACGGTCATGTAAAATGTAGGTCCCTTTATCATTTGGACGATTAGTATTTTTGATAACTACGGGAATTCGATCTTTGTATAAAGGTTGTAGAGCTTCATCGTGAAAAACTCCAAATCCTGCATAAGATAGCTCTCGCATTTCTCTATAAGTTATTTCCTCTATGAGTTCAGGATTATTTATGATATTCGGATTAGCTTTATATATTCCTGATACATCAGTGAAGTTCTCATAAAGTGAGGCTCGGACGCCACGTGCTATGATAGCACCAGTTATGTCAGAACCACCGCGTGGAAACGTAACGATATAATTTTGCTTTGAAACTCCGAAAAAACCAGGAATAATTAGCTTTTCATCATAATCACGCAATTTGTATATTTCATTATATGCGGAATCTAAAATTTGAGCTTGCTGTGGTAAATCAGTTACAGTTAATCCAGCTTCTTTAGGAGAAATATAACGAGTAGGAATACCTTGACTATTATTATACTGGGCTATTAATTGAGCATTAAAATTTTCGCCACAAGATAATAAAGCATCATATAAACGGTTAGGTTTGTCAGAAAGATGTTTAATGTATTCCTCTAAAGTGTCATTAATTGTTATTAAAATGTCATTTCCTATACCTAATTCTTCTACTATATCAGCATATCTTTGGATAATTTCTTGTTTTTTACTTTCATAATTTAATTTATTAAGTACTTTTTCATAGAGACGAATTAATAAATCAGTAGTTTTAATGTCGTCATTATGCCTTTTGCCTGGAGCTGAAACGATAATGATTTTACGTTCAGGGTCTTCATTCACTATAGTTAATACCTTTTTAATTTGTTCTGCAGTTGATACAGAACTTCCACCAAACTTAGCAACTTTCATAATTTTCCTACCTTTCTAAAAAATCAGAAAATTTTATTTAGTTTTCTGATTAAGCATGGTAATATAGATTTATATTTTCAATATTAAGAACTTTACAAAAATTTAGAATGATTTTATACTAAACCATTATCTAGTATTTTTCAACAGTACAATTGTTTTTCTCAAAAGCACAAACGGAGGTAATTTACATGAAAGAGTTAAATATCGCATTACTTGGTTTGGGAACAGTCGGATCAGGTGTTGTAAAGATTATTGAAGAGAATAGACAACAGATTAAAGACACCATCAATAAGGATATTGTCATTAAACATATTCTAGTCCGAGATAAATCTAAGAAACGTCCGTTAAATATTAGTCAATATCATCTTACAGAAGATATTAATGACATCTTAAATGACAATTCTATTGATATAGTCGTTGAAGTTATGGGTGGTATTGAACCTACTGTTGATTGGTTAAGAACAGCCCTTAAAAATAAAAAACATGTGATTACAGCAAATAAGGATTTACTAGCTATCCATTTAAAATTATTAGAAGACTTAGCTGAAGAAAATGGCGTCGCTCTTAAATTTGAAGCAAGTGTGGCAGGTGGTATCCCTATTGTCAATGCTATTAATAACGGACTGAATGCAAATAATATTTCTAAATTTATGGGAATATTTAACGGAACTTCTAACTTTATTCTCTCAAAAATGACTCATGAACAAACAACTTTTAAAGATGCGTTAGAAGAAGCACAAAGATTAGGATTTGCTGAAGCTGATCCAACAGATGATGTAGAAGGTGTAGATGCTGCAAGAAAGGTAGTTATTACATCTTATTTATCTTTTAACCAAGTCATTAAACTGAATGATGTTAAATCGGTAGGAATTAGTGACATTACATTAGCAGACATCAATGCAGCAAGCGCATTAAATTATAAAATTAAATCAATAGGTAAAGGTACATATGAAAATGGATATGTGAATGCTTCTGTGGAACCGACACTGATACATAAGAATCACCAACTTGCAGCTGTAGAGAACGAATACAATGCAATATATGTTATAGGTGATGCTGTTGGCGATACAATGTTTTATGGTAAAGGTGCAGGTAGTTTAGCAACAGGAAGTGCAGTTGTAAGTGATTTATTAAATGTGGCACTTTTCTTTGAATCAAACTTACACACTTTACCACCTCATTTTGAATTAAAGACAGAGGAAACTAAAGAAATGATGGATGGTGCAGAACCAGTGGTTATTCAAGAGAAATCTAATTACTATATAGTAATTAGTAACAATAATAAATCTTTGGAGAAAGTTGAATATGACATTAAAAAGAAATTACCATTCCATAAATCGTTGCAACTTGTTGAGAGGGATCAAGATACTTATGCAATTATCGTTACTGGAATAGAAACATCTCCAGAAAAAGTTCTAAATCAATCAGGATTTAATATCAAGAAAGTTTATCCTGTAGAGGGAGTTTAATAATTATGAAAAGATGGCAAGGATTAGTTAAAGAATTTAAAGAATATTTACCAGTCAATCAATCTACACCAGCACTAACACTCAATGAAGGACATACACCACTTATTTATTGTGAAAATCTTTCTCAAAAATTAGATATTGAATTATATGTTAAATATGAAGGAGCAAATCCGACTGGCTCATTTAAAGATCGTGGTATGGTTATGGCTGTAACAAAGGCAAAAGAACAAGGGAAAAAAGTTGTTATTTGTGCTTCAACTGGTAATACTTCAGCATCAGCAGCTGCTTATGCTGCAAGAGCTGGTTTAAAAGCAATTGTCGTAATTCCTGAAGGTAAAATAGCATTAGGTAAATTATCACAAGCAGTTATGTATGGTGCAGAAATTGTTTCTATAGAAGGAAACTTCGATGAAGCACTAGAAATTGTAAAAGAGATTGCTGAAGAAAATGATGAAATTGAATTAGTTAATTCTGTTAATCCATTTAGGATTGAAGGACAAAAGACGGGTGCCTTTGAAATTGTTGAACAGTTAGATGGTCAAGCCCCTGACATTTTAGCAATACCAGTGGGAAATGCAGGTAATATAACTGCTTATTGGCAAGGATTTGTTGAATATCATAATAAAAAGAATACACAATTACCACAAATGTTTGGCTTCCAAGCAGAAGGAGCATCTCCAATTGTTCAAAATAAAATAATCAAAAATCCAGAAACAATAGCTACAGCTATCCGAATAGGGAATCCTGCTAGTTGGCAAAAAGCTGTTAATGCACTAGATGAATCAAATGGTTTAATTGATAGTGTGATAGATGAAGAAATTTTAGAAGCTTATCAGTTAATGACAACAAATGAAGGTGTTTTTAGTGAACCAGCGAGTAATGCTTCAATTGCAGGTCTAATCAAACTTCATCGCTCTGGTAAGTTACCTAAAGGTAAAAAGATAGTTGCAATATTAACTGGGAATGGACTTAAAGATCCTGACACAGCTATTTCTCTCTTAGATAATCCTATTCAACCTTTACCTAATAATAAAGAAAGTATAATTAGATACATCAAAGGGGCAATCTAGTATGGAGGAAGTTTTAAAACTTAAAATCCCTGCATCAACCGCGAATCTAGGTGTAGGTTTTGACTCAATTGGTATGGCATTGGATAAATATTTGCATATGTCTATACGTAAGATTGAAAGAGCTAATTGGGAATTTCTATATTATAGTTCAGAACTAGAAGGTTTACCTAAAGATGAGAATAATTATATTTATCAAACTGCTCTAAATGTTGCGCGTAAATACAATGTTACACTTCCAAGCTTGCAAATTGAAATGAGAAGTGATATTCCATTAGCTAGAGGACTAGGTTCATCTGCTTCTGCATTAGTCGGTGCTCTTTTTATTGCTAATTACTTTGGTAATATTCAATTATCTAAATACGAATTGTTACAACTAGCGACTGAAATTGAGGGACACCCTGATAATGTAGCACCTACAATATATGGAGGTTTGATTGCAGGTTTTTATAATCCAATAACTAAAATAACAGATGTTGCTAGAATAGAAGTTCCGCACGTAGATATAATTTTAACTATACCTCCATATGAGCTTCGTACAGAAGACTCTAGAAGGGTCTTACCCGATACATTTTCACATAAAGGTGCTGTGCAAAATAGTGCCATTAGTAACACTATGATTTGTGCTCTCATTCAGCATAAATATAAACTTGCTGGAAAGATGATGGAACAAGATGGTTTTCATGAACCATATAGGCAACACCTTATTCCAGAATTCAATCAAGTACGTAAACTATCACGTCAACATGATGCATATGCAACTGTTATAAGTGGAGCTGGACCTACGATACTCACTCTTTGTCCAAAAGAAAAAAGTGGTAAATTAGTTAGAACACTACGTGAGAAAATTAATAATTGTGCTTCAGAACTAGTAACAATTAATGAAATAGGTGTTAAAGATGAAGTGGTGTACCTAAAGTCCTAAATTATTGTAAAATATAGTTAAGAATAAACTTTTAATAACTCTTGAAAGGAGTTCTATACTATATGACTCAGTATAAAATGGTAGTTTTAGATATGGATGATACTTTAATGAATAGTGATAATAAATTATCCATTGAGACAAAATCTTACTTATTAGATATTCAAAAGCGTGGTTATTATGTGGTATTGGCCTCAGGTAGACCAACAGAAGGTATGTTACCTACTGCGAGAGAATTAGAGTTAAATAAATATAACAGCTTCATTATTAGTTATAATGGAGGTAAAACTATAAATATGGCTAATGAAAATGTAGAGGTCGATCAGCCTGTTTCAAAGGAAGATTTCGATAATATTGTAGATTATTGTAGAGATAAGAACTTTTTAGTACTTACTTATGATAATGGATATATCATTCACGATAGTAGTCATGAATATATGAACATAGAATCACAACTTACCGGATTACCAATGAATCGTGTTGCTGATTTGAAGGAATATATTAATCATAGTGTACCCAAAGTTATGGGTGTGGATTATGTAGGTCATATTACCGAAGCACGTATTGAATTGGATGGTTACTTCAATAATGATATTGATGTGACAACGAGTAAGCCTTTTTTCCTAGAGTTTATGGCAAAGAATGTTTCGAAGGGGAACGCAATAAAAGCACTTTGTAAAAGATTACAAATTTCTCTAGAAGAAGTTATAGTATTCGGGGACAGTTTGAATGATAAGTCAATGTTTGAAGTTGCTGGATATTCTGTAGCAATGGGAAATGCTAGTGATGAACTCAAGAAAATTGCTGACGAGGTAACTTTAGATAATAATTCTAACGGTATTCCTTATGCTTTAAAAGAACTTTTGGTTTAAAGTATTATTACAATGAATTAATATGTAAATTAATAATTTTAAGGTTAATTGAATCTGACTTCTCTAAATATAAGTAGTAAGTCATAAAAAACTGTCGATATAAATATAATTAAAAAATTTTCTTTTTAATATAATATATAAGTCTGAAACATAATCTAGAATAATAGCCCGTAAATGAATTTTCAAAATTTATTTACGGGCTTCTTTATTCATAATATAAGTTACATAATTAACCTTCATCCATGCCTACAATTTCTTTATTGAATATATTTAAATCTTTATTTACTTTTTCTTTCAAATCAATTGAAAATCGAGACTTTCAATTGATTTGCTATTTCGCAGTATGTGTCCAGTCATGTTTTCCTTTATAGCGTTTAACATGTGCATATACTTGATCTGCGGCATAATCTAGGTTTGTATAAACAGTAATGCTATATGCTGATTGATTGACCCCAAAAGGTTCTTCAAGAAATACTTCTTTAAGATGAGAGAAAAGGTCATTCATTTGCGTGTGCTCTAAGCTTGGATATTCTCTCAAAGTCCGTTTTAAGAGCTTACCATTTTTTTCTTCAAGTGCTTGAACAACTATAACAAAGCGTTCCTCTTTCTTTATAACATCATCGAATAAATTTGTTTGTCCAACCATGTTATCCACCTCTATACCATTTTATTATCTTTATTATACATTATAAGTTTTAATCATAAAATAACGAAAATTTATATATGGTGTTAAATCATTCAAAAGAGGGTGAACAAATTTCCTATCGAATTCGAAGCTCCACTATAGTCTATAGTCTCGACATATATTTTCAGTAGAAATTAAGTATGAAATACTCTTTAGCATTGAGATTACTGATATTGAAATTGATGTATGCATTTTGAGTTCAACTATCAATTACTAATATTAAAAAGGCCTGTGACAAAAATACACGTCACAGGCCTTCTTAATAATTAATTCTTGTAATTATGCGGAGTTAAATCTATTTCTTCCAGTTTGACAAAATGTGTCCGTTTGATTAATTTATGAGCAATATAGATGATAGCTAGAATAAATAATGGTGTAAAGTTTCGAATGACACCTAAAATATCACCAGATGCGATACTACCAAAGGAACTACCTAATAATAAGAATAATAATGTGAAAAGGACAATAATAGGTCCGACTGGGTAAAAAGGTGCTTTATATGGCAACAGTTTATCTGGATTTTTACCCTGTTTTTTAATTGCTTGTCTTAATCTAATTTGTGACCAAATACTAGATCCCCAAACTACAATAACCATAGATCCTATGATATTTAATAAGTTAAATACAGCATTAGCATTAAAATTAGCATAAACAATGACTAATACAATAATAATATATGTTGTAATTAATGCACGCATAGGTAATTTAGTTTTATCATTGAGTTTTCCAAAGAATTTAGGTGCTTGTTTATCAGCACTTAAAGAAAATAGCATTCTACTTGTTGTATAAATACCAGAGTTAGCTGCTGATAATAATGATGTTAAGATAACAGCGTTGATGACTGATGCAGCAAAAGCGATCCCTATTCTATCGAAAACAATTGTAAACGGACTTTGTGATACAGACTCATTTTCATTAAGTAAAAGTGGATCCGTATATGGAATGATGGCAGCTATCACAGCTATAGACAATACGTAAAAGAGTAATATTCTCCAAAATACCTGTTTTATAGCTTTAGGCATTGATTTTTCGGGATTATTTGATTCACCAGCTGTTACTGCGACTACTTCAGTACCACCAACTGAAAAACCTGCAACTAAAAGAACGCTTAATATGCCTGATATTCCACCGACAAAAGGTGCTTGACCTTTAGTATAATTCTCAAAGCCATATGTATGACCACCAAGAATACCGAAAATCATCATAATTCCAAAAATAATAAATACAATTATAGTAATGACTTTGATCAGTGATAACCAAAACTCAGTTTCTCCAAAAGCTTTAACAGAAAAAATATTAATTAAAAACAACAGAGTTAAGAAAATTAAGCTCCATGTAAGTGGATTTAAAACTTTAAATACATCCCAATATTGTAATACATTGGAAGCAACAATGATATCTACACTTGTTACAAGTGACCACATACCCCAATACAACCAACCCATTGTAAAACCAAGTGACGAATCAACAAATCTGGTAGAGTATGAACTAAAAGAACCAGAAACCGGATAGAAAGTTGCTAATTCTCCTATTGATGACATTAAAAAATAAAGCATAATACCAATTAGTATATAAGCTAATATAGCTCCTCCTGGGCCAGCTTGAGAAATGACACTTCCAGTTGCCACAAAAAGTCCAGTACCTATAGCGCCACCTATTGCTATCATGGATATATGTCTCGAATTGAGACCACGTTTCATATTATTATCTTCCATATGCCGTCTCCCATCTATCTTAAAATATATCCCTCATTTTAATCTTTTTAAAGATACTATTCAATAACTTTTTAGTACTTTAAAGCGTAATTGTTAAATTTTTCTGATATTTCTTATATTTTTCTATCAATAACTTTAAAATAAGTTTATTTGCTATCGGAAAAGGGTTTAATTAAAATAGATACTACATAGTAATCAATATTAAATATAAAAGTGAGGGGGAGCTTGCTATGTCAAAACAGGATGGAAAATTAACTGGACTTTTTGGTGCGCCAGTTTCGGATAGAGAAAATAGTATGACAGCAGGACAACGTGGACCATTATTAATGCAAGACGTTTATTATTTAGAACAAATTTCTCACTTCGATAGAGAAGTGATTCCTGAACGTCGTATGCATGCGAAAGGTTCAGGTGCATTTGGTACGTTCACAGTTACAAATGACATCACACAATATACAAATGCGAAAATATTCTCAGAAGTCGGAAAACAAACAGAGATGTTTGCACGTTTTTCTACTGTTTCAGGAGAACGTGGAGCAGCAGATTTAGAACGTGATATACGTGGGTTTGCCTTGAAATTCTACACTGAAGATGGAAACTGGGATTTAGTAGGTAACAATACGCCAGTTTTCTTCTTTAGAGATCCTAAACTATTTATTAGTTTGAATCGTGCTGTAAAACGAGATCCACGTACAAATATGAGAAGTGCACAAAATAACTGGGACTTTTGGACAGGTCTACCGGAAGCATTGCATCAAGTGACAATATTAATGTCAGATAGAGGTATGCCAAAAGGATTCCGAAATATGCATGGATTCGGTTCTCATACGTATTCTATGTATAATGATAAAGGTGAACGTGTATGGGTAAAATATCATTTCCGTACACAACAAGGAATTGAAAACTATACTGACGAGGAAGCAGCTAAAATTGTAGGTATGGATAGAGATTCTTCACAGAGGGATTTATATAATGCTATCGAAAATGGAGATTATCCAAAATGGAAAATGTACATTCAAGTTATGACAGAGGAACAAGCTAAAAATCATCCAGACAATCCTTTTGATTTAACAAAGGTATGGTATAAAAAAGACTATCCACTGATTGAAGTGGGAGAATTTGAATTGAATCGTAATCCTGAGAATTATTTTCTTGATGTAGAGCAGGCAGCGTTTACGCCTACAAATATTGTTCCTGGGTTAGATTATTCACCAGATAAAATGCTACAAGGACGTTTATTCTCATATGGAGATGCCCAACGTTATCGTTTAGGAGTTAATCATTGGCAGATTCCTGTCAATCAACCTAAGGGAGTTGGAGTTGAGAACTTATGTCCATTTAGTCGTGATGGACAAATGCGTTTCTTAGATAATAACCAAGGTGGAGGCCCACATTATTATCCTAATAATCAAGGTATATATGAGTCACAGCCTGAACACAAGAAGCCACCATTCCCGACAGATGGTGATGGTTATGAATATAATTATCGCCAGGATGATGACAATTACTTTGAACAGCCAGGTAAATTATTCAGATTACAGTCTGAAGATGCAAAAGAGCGTATCTTCACAAATACAGCTAATGCAATGGATGGGGTTTCTAAAGATGTCAAAGTTCGCCACATTCGCCATTGCTATAAAGCTGATCCAGAATATGGGAAAGGTGTAGCAAAAGCTTTAGGTATTGATATCAATCAAATAGATTTAGAGACAAATCAAGACGAAACATATGAAAACTTTAAATAATCTAAAATTCTTAGATTGCTTACCACTGAATTATATGATACAATCTTAAATCGTAAGAATTCCTAACAACATTAGAAAGGGTGTTTAACGTGCGCGTAAATATTACATTAGCTTGCACAGAGTGTGGCGATCGTAACTATATTACTACTAAAAATAAACGTAATAATCCTGAACGCATTGAAATGAAAAAATATTGTCCAAGATTAAATAAATATACGTTACATCGTGAAACAAAATAATTACTTATCTTTCAAATACGACAATTTGAAACGAAAACTCTCCTTAACTCATAGGGGAGTTTTTTTTATAGTTTGTACTTAGAAGAATTTTCACTTGTATATTTTGAAATATATGTTATTCTATAAAACGTAATTATTACGATTTGTAGAAAGAGGTTATAATATATGGCGAAGAAATCTAAAATAGCAAAAGAACAAAAAAGACAAGAATTAGTAAATAAATATTACGAGTTACGTAAAGAATTAAAAGCAAAAGGGGACTATGAAGCATTAAGAAAGTTGCCAAGAGATTCATCTCCAACTAGATTAACTAGAAGATGTAAAGTAACTGGTAGACCTAGAGGTGTGTTACGTAAATTTGAAATGTCTAGAATTGCATTTAGAGAACATGCGCATAAAGGTCAAATTCCAGGTGTAAAAAAATCTAGTTGGTAAAAATTTACTACTTAGGTCCATTTACAATAGAAGAAAAACAATGTACATTTAAAAAGGATGAATAATATGAATGATTTTTACAAAATTAAAGGTATTATTCGTATTTTCATTAAACATTTTGAAGATTAATTCTATTGTAAGGGGTTAAAAAAGATGAAAATTTTTGATTATGAAGATATACAATTAATTCCCAATAAATGTATTGTTGAAAGCAGATCTGAGTGTAATACTTCGGTTAAATTTGGGCCTCGTACTTTTAAATTGCCAGTTGTTCCAGCAAATATGCAAACAGTCATGAATGAAGAACTTGCACAATGGTTTGCAGAAAACGATTATTTTTATATCATGCATAGATTTAATGAAGAAAATAGAATTCCATTTATAAAAAAAATGCATCATGCAGGGTTATTTGCTTCTATTTCTGTTGGAGTTAAAGAAAACGAATTTAATTTTATTGAAAAATTAGCTTCTTCATCGCTCATACCAGAATATATAACAATTGATATTGCTCATGGTCACTCAAATTCAGTTATAAATATGATTAAGCATATAAAAAAACATTTACCAAATAGTTTTGTGATAGCTGGTAATGTTGGGACGCCTGAAGGAGTAAGAGAACTTGAGAATGCCGGTGCAGATGCTACAAAAGTAGGTATTGGTCCAGGAAGAGTATGTATTACTAAAATTAAAACTGGATTTGGTACAGGAGGTTGGCAACTTTCTGCGTTAAATCTTTGTAATAAGGCAGCTAGAAAACCTATTATTGCAGATGGAGGGTTAAGAACCCACGGTGATATAGCCAAATCAATTCGTTTTGGTGCCACTATGGTAATGATTGGCTCTTTATTTGCTGCCCACGAGGAATCACCGGGTGAAACCGTCGAGCTAGATGGCAAAAAATATAAAGAATATTTTGGTAGTGCCTCAGAATATCAAAAAGGTGAACATAAGAACGTTGAAGGTAAAAAAATGTTTGTAGAACACAAAGGATCTCTTAAAGATACCCTTACTGAAATGGAACAAGATTTACAGAGTTCAATTTCATATGCAGGAGGAAAGGACTTGAAGTCATTAAGAACAGTTGATTACGTCATAGTAAGAAATTCAATCTTTAATGGTGATAGAGATTAGTAAAAAGTAGTAGGTGAATACAATTAAAAGATTTCTTTTATTGATTACAGTTTTACTTTGCATCGTTATTTTTACGCCAGTCAAAGAAACTACTTTTATGATTAAAGCTCAAAATGATATACGTCATCAAATTAATCGATGGATTGATTCTGATTCAAATGACGATAATACTCAATTAGCGATTCCTAAAAAGCAAGAATTTGCAATCAACAATATACAGATGAATATGACTAAAAAAGATGTTGAAGCACAATTGGGACAACATAAGCGTATGACTTCGAGTGTGTATGGCACAAATTGGTACACATATTATTCAAATGATTATAATCAATTTTTGATGGTGAGTTATATTAACAATCATGTTAATGCACTGTATACAAATCAAAATCTTATTTCATCAAAATCTCAAATTAAGTATGATACTCCTAAAGATGTTGTTAGGGAAAGATATGGGCCCCCGATTCAAGTTATAAAAAAAGGGAAAGTTGGTTTTGATGTAAAAAGTAATGAATATGATGTTTTCCATAAAGACCATATTTATACCACAGTATTTTATGATAAGCACAGAGATAATGGTGTGAAGTCATTATTACAAGTTAGTGAGAAAATGGAAAATCGATTAAGATATCAATATGGGAAACCATCTAAATTACTTGCAAAGAGTTTTGAGTTGCAAAATTTTGACATTGTCAATGCTGAAAGAAAACAGCATGGCTTAAAAACATTAGATTATTCTAAGGATGTTTCTCATACTGCGCGTAAGCATAGTGTTGACATGGTTAAGCATAATTATTTTGACCATGTAAATCAAAAGAAACTTTCTCCTTTTGATAGATTAAAAAAAGATGGAATAGAATTTAATGCTGCTGGAGAAAACTTAGCATATGGACAATTGAATAGTATCTATGCACATGAAGGTTTGATGAATTCATTGGGGCATAGAAAGAATATTTTAAACACCCATTTTGATTATTTGGGCGTAGGTGTATATTTCAATGATCGAAGACAACCCTTTTGGACCGAAAATTATACAAGTTAAATGTTTATATATATGACTTATGGGTAAATATAGTCCGTAAGGATGTAGATAAATATGAAGCAAAAAAATAAAAAACAAACTGATATACTTGAAAAAGTGAAAGAAATATTAGATAAGAAAAAAAAAACAAAATCGGTTGGTCAGAAGTTGTATTGAATTTTTCTCTCGCAACAGGTGTGGTTTAGAGTGAAAAAATTGATAAAAGCGTTATCTTAACACTAACACTGGCATCGAAATTAATATATTAAATAACCCTAGGACATCAGTTGCTGTCCTAGGGTATTTGTTTTTTAAACCATATAAAAAATATAAGGAGGCCTACACTTAAAAATAAGATATTGATTATAAATTTATTACATTTCTCTATATAATCCTATTACTTTACCTACTACAATGACATTATCTAAGTAAATAGGCTCCATAGTACTATTTTCAGGTTGTAGTCTATAACGATTTTTTTCTTTATAGAAGCGTTTAACAGTAGCTTCTTCATCTTCAGTCATAGCTACTATAATATCACCATTTTCAGCAATAGTTTGACTTCGTACAATTACTTTGTCGCCATCTAATATTCCAGCTTCAATCATACTTTCCCCAACTACATTTAAAATAAATATATCGCTGTTATGTGTTGAAGTTAAGTGCTCTGGTAGTGGAAAATATTCTTCTATATTTTCTACAGCTGTAATTGGAACGCCGGCTGTAACTTTACCGATAACCGGAACATGTATTGTTTCCTCTACATTTACCTCATCTAATTGTTCACTAACTATCTCGATAGCTCTAGGTTTAGTAGGATCTCTTCTTATATATCCTTTTTCTTCTAATCTAGATAAATGTCCATGTACTGTAGAACTTGAAGCTAAACCGACAGCTTCGCCAATTTCTCGAACACTTGGTGGATAACCTTTTGTTTGAACAATTTTCTTAATATAATCATATATTTCACTTTGTCGCTTAGTGAGTTCTCTCATAAATAGGCACTCCTTATTGTTGTTTGAGATTATTATATCATTAATTACATTTTCTAACAAACATTTGTTCGTAATGTTGTTGACACAGAATTTATGTTCTGATAAATTACTTATACAAACAAATGTTCTAGGAGTGATATTGGATGATTTTAAAATACAAATATAAATTTTTAACATATATGACAATAGTAATAGTATCTTGTATTATTTTTTCAACTTTCTTTTTAAGCGTTAACCAAGGTGCTCAATCAGAACAAACGTACGAAATGACTGACCACAAGATTCATCAACATAATCAACAAGGAACTACTCAAAACTATAAAGACAAACAAAATAGCGAACAGAATGATCAGTCTGTGTTCGCATTAGTTAATTAACTTTCATATTATCTACTGTAAAATGAGCGTAACAATTTGGTTATGCTTATTTTTTTGATATATTCTACTCAAGTAATAAGTATTATTAAAACTAACAGAATATTTGTTAATTATTATGATAGCAATAATAAAATTTAATGCATTAAGAAAGAGGTTTCAAATGAGTAAAGAAAATTTAAATATTGATAGAATAAATGAATTAGCCAGAAAAAAGAAAGAACATGGCTTAACCAATGAAGAGGCTAAAGAACAGACTAAATTAAGAAGACAGTATTTAGAAGAATTTAGAAAAGGGTTTAAGCAACAGATAGAAAATACTAAGGTCATTGACCCTGAAGGAAATGATGTGACACCTGAAAAGTTAAAAAAGATACAAGAAGAGAAACACAATAAATAAAACAATAGAGCTCGACCCATCATTGATATATAAGTTGAAAATTTTCGTAGTCATTGATGATTTACTTAGAAATAATTTATTTTTAATTAACTTTTAGGGAGTTAAACTACGTATATAGTTTGAATCCAGTTATATCCTTAGATCTAATTTATCTGATTTTTCTTTATCATTTTAAAATAAAATAAGTTATAATTAAAAATAGATATTAATTGTAGAAGGGAAGACACAACGATGTTTAATGAAAAAGATCAATTAGCTATAGATACGATACGTGCTTTAAGCATTGATGCAATCGAAAAAGCAAATTCAGGACACCCTGGATTACCTATGGGAGCAGCACCTATGGCGTATACTTTATGGACGCGCCACCTTAATTTTAACCCTCAATCTAAAGATTTTTTTAATAGAGATAGATTTATTCTATCAGCAGGTCATGGTTCGGCTTTATTGTATAGCTTATTACATGTCTCTGGTAGTTTAGAACTTGAAGAACTTAAACAATTTAGACAATGGGGTTCGAAGACGCCTGGACATCCAGAATATAGACATACTGATGGCGTAGAAGTTACTACTGGTCCATTAGGTCAAGGTTTTGCCATGTCTGTAGGGATGGCGTTAGCAGAAAGTCATTTAGCAGGTAAATTTAATAAGGACCAATTTGATATAGTTAATCATTACACTTATGTATTAGCGTCAGATGGTGACTTAATGGAAGGTATCTCACATGAAGCTGCATCTTTTGCAGGTCATAATCAGTTAGATAAATTAATTGTCCTTTATGATTCAAATGATATATCTTTAGATGGAGATTTAGATAAATCATTTTCTGAAGATACAAAACAGCGTTTCGAAGCCTATGGTTGGAACTATATTCTAGTTGAAAATGGTAACGATTTAGATGAGATTGATAATGCAATCACTCAAGCTAAATCACAACAAGGACCTACTATTATCGAAGTTAAAACTATTATCGGTTTTGGTTCTCCTAATAAAGCTGGTTCAAATGGAGTTCATGGTGCCCCACTTGGTGAAGAAGAACGTGCACTTACATTTAAAGAATATGGATTAGATCCTGAAAAACGTTTTAATGTTCCTGAAGATGTATACGAAATATTTAAATCAACAATGTTAAAACGTGCAAATGAAAATGAAGAGGCTTGGAATAATATGCTTAAAAATTATAGTGAAGCCTATCCGGAATTAGCTGAAGAATTTAAATTAGCAATGAGTGGTAAGTTACCAAATAATTACGCTGATGCCTTACCAGAATATGATTTAAATCACAGTGGTGCTTCTAGAGCTGATTCAGGAGAAATAATTCAAAAATTAAGCGAGTTTGTACCTTCATTCTTTGGTGGATCAGCAGACTTAGCAGGTTCAAATAAATCTAACGTTAAAGAAGCTAAAGATTATAATAAAGATACTCCAGAAGGTAAAAACGTATGGTTTGGTGTACGTGAATTTGCAATGGGAGCAGCAATAAACGGCATGGCAGCACATGGTGGACTTCATCCATATGCAGCAACATTCTTTGTATTCAGTGATTACCTAAAACCAGCTTTACGATTATCATCAATCATGGGACTCAATTCAACGTTCATCTTTACTCATGATTCAATTGCTGTAGGTGAAGATGGCCCTACACACGAACCTATTGAACAATTAGCAGGTCTTCGTGCTATTCCTAACATGAATGTTATTCGTCCAGCTGATGGTAATGAAACACGTGTAGCTTGGGAAGTTGCACTTGAATCAGAACACACACCAACATCATTAGTGTTAACTCGTCAAAATTTACCAACTTTGGATGTTGATAAACAAACAGTTGAAAATGGTGTGAGAAAAGGCGCATATATTGTTTTTGAAACAGAACAACAACTTGAATATTTATTATTGGCATCTGGATCAGAAGTTAATTTAGCTGTAGAAGCCGCAAAAGAATTAGAGCAACAAGGTAAAGGTGTACGAGTTATTTCTATGCCAAACTGGTACGCATTTGAACAACAATCTTCTGAATATAAAGAATCAATTTTACCTTCTGATGTTACTAAACGTATAGCTATCGAAATGGCATCACCACTTGGTTGGCATAAATATGTTGGAATTGAAGGTAAAGTCATTGGTATAAATAGTTTTGGCGCTAGTGCTCCTGGAGATTTAGTAGTTGAAAAGTATGGATTCACTAAAGAAAATATTTTAAAACAAGTCCGTTCATTATAAATCTAGACAATGATTTAGTTGAACTTTTTAGGTTACTAACCATCAAATTTGGTTAGTAACCTTTTAGATTTTAAAATAGAATTTAATAATATCTTTGGCTTTGTTATGATAATAATTGGAGTACTAATCGTTATTATTCAAGAATGTCTTGAAATAACAGAACGAATTTAGTAAAATGCATAAGGATAAAGAAAGCGGGTGAAACAATGGCAATTTGGGTAGCAATTATTCTAATCGTTATAGCACTTATTGCAGGTTTAATTGGTGGTTTCTTATTAGCTAGAAAATATATGAAAGATTACTTAAAGAAAAATCCACCTATCAATGAGGAAATGCTACGTATGATGATGATGCAAATGGGACAAAAACCATCTCAAAAGAAAATTAATCAAATGATGACAATGATGAATAAAAATATGAATCAAAAAATGTAAGGTTCATAGACATTATATTAACGAGTGTTACAGAAACTTATCGAATAACTGTAGCGCTCTTTTTTTATTATTATTAATATATTAATTTTATGTTCTAGTAATGAATTAAATACTATATATGTATTTAAATGTTAAAAATTGAACGTTTAAAGTGTCAATTTTATAGTGATAATGATATACTATCAAATGATTATTTAAGCGAATAAGTTTATGTCAAAAGAGGGTGTCAATTTGACTTATTTAGTCTTTTCCATTGTATTTGCATTTCTAATGGGTGCTGTCGTTATAGTGATAAGAATGAAAGCACAACAGTTTCCAGTCAATGAAAAGAAAATTATCTTACCACCATTTTTCATGGCTACCGGTGCATTGATGTATGTGGTACCATACTTTCGATTAACTGGTATGGAAATGTTAGAATCATTGATATTAGGTGTTTTGTTTTCTACTGTTTTAATCTGGACTTCTAGATTCGAAGTTAAAGATGATAATATTTATATGAAACGGTCTAAAGCATTTCCAATTATTTTAATATCATTATTAATAATAAGAACAGTTATTAAAATATTTATAAGTAGCGAAATTGATCCAGGTGAAATTGCTGGTATGTTTTTTTTACTCGCATTTTGTATGATAGTACCTTGGAGATGTGCAATGCTTTATAAATATAAAAAATTGCAAAAGAATCTTATTAAGTAATATATTTAACCACTTATCATTATCTTGATAGGTGGTTTTTTACTTGAAAAAGATAAAAAAAGCATATAGAATTAAAACGAACAAACGTTCTTATCAGGAGGATAATTATGAAAATTGTACATACCGCTGATTGGCATCTGGGTAAAATTTTAAATGGAAAACAATTGCTTGAAGATCAAAAATATATTTTAACTCAGTTTAAACAACATATGGAGAAAGAACAGCCAGATTTAATAGTAATTGCAGGTGATTTGTATGATACCTCATATCCAAGTAAAGAAGCGATAGGTTTACTTGAAGAGACTATTGAATACCTAAATATAGAACTTAAAATTCCAATAATCATGATAAGCGGTAACCATGATGGTAGGGAAAGATTGAATTATGGCTCTAAATGGTTTGAGAATAATCAACTTTACATAAGAACTCAACTAGAAAATATTGATGATCCAATAGAATTGAGTGGTGTTCAATTTTTCACTTTACCTTTCGCAACTGTGAGTGAAGTACAAAATTATTTTAAAGATAAGCAAATAGAAACATATCAACAAGCATTAAACGAATGCTTAGAGCAAATGTCTAGTTCCATAGATAATAATAAGGTGAATATATTAATTGGTCATTTAACTATTGAGGGCGGTAAAACTTCAGATTCAGAAAGACCATTAACTATTGGAACAGTAGAATCAGTTGATATGCATTCTTTTCGGTTGTTTGATTATGTAATGCTCGGGCACCTACATCATCCATTTAGTATAAATAACTCTTTTATCAAATATAGCGGTTCGATTTTGCAATACTCTTTCTCTGAAGTAAATCAATCTAAAGGATATAGAGTTCTTGATATTGAAAACAACCAACTATTAAATGAAACCTTCGTTCCTTTAAAACCTCTAAGAGAACTAGAAGTTATTGAAGGTGATTATGAGGATATTATTCAAGAAAGAATTAAAGTAAAAAATAAAAATAATTATTTTCATTTTAAGTTAACGAATGTTTCTCATATTACTGATCCAATGATGAAACTGAAACAAATTTATCCCAATATATTAGCACTATCGAATGTAGTATTTGATCATAGTGAGAATTTTAGCCATGTTGAAATCAAAAAACAAGATGATCAGACAATTATAGAAAATTTTTATAAAAATATGACAGATCAACATCTGAGTCAAGTTCAATCAGACAAAATAAAGCACTTGTTAAGTTTTATATTGGATAGGGAGGGGTAAGATTTGAAGCCTTTACATATAGTTATGGAGAACTTTGGCCCTTTTATTAAAGAAACTATTGATTTTGAGCAAGTTGAAACTGATCAACTCTTTTTAATTAGTGGTAAAACTGGATCTGGTAAAACAATGATTTTTGATGCTATAGTATACGCATTATACGGTATGGCTTCGACCAAAACTAGAAAAGAAGGAGATTTAAGAAGTCATTTTGCAGACGGTAAATCGCCAATGTCTGTAATTTATCAATTTAAAGTTAATAATCAAACTTTTAAAATTCATAGAGAAGCGCCATTTATTAAAGAGGGGAATATAACTAAAACACAAGCCAAGTTAAATATATATGAATTAGTTGATAATCAATTTGAATTAAGAGAAAGTAAAGTGAATCAAGGTAATCAATTTATCGTACAATTATTAGGCGTTAATGCTGAACAATTTCGTCAATTATTTATTTTGCCTCAAGGAGAATTTAAAAAGTTTCTTCAGTCAAATAGTAAAGACAAACAATCGATTCTTAGAACACTTTTTAATAGTGAGCGATTTGATGAGATTAGACATCTACTTGTAGAAAATGTAAAGCAAGAAAAAGTACAAATTGAAAATAGATACACTCAAATTGAAAATTTATGGAATGATATAGATACATTTAATAATGATGAATTGGCCTTATATAAAGAATTAGAGAGTTCTCAGACAGATAAAATGATTGAAAAATTCCCACAATTTAATGATTATGGATGCAAAATTCTCAAGTCATTTGAAGAAGCTAAGAATAAAATAACTAAGGAATTAGATGATTTAAATCATAAATATAAAGTGAATGTTGAATTAAGTGAGAATACTAAAAAATTAAAAGCGGAAAAAATCAAATTTGACGATTTGAAAAAAGAACAAAATTATATTGATAAATTAAAGCAAGAATTAAAAATGATTCAGGAATCTAAAGTATTAATCACTTATTTTACTAGGTTACAAAGTTTAAAAAAAGATAAAGATGAATTAGTGTCACTTCATGAGCAATCAAAATTAAACGAAACAAACTATCACAATGAAATTAAAGGTTTTCAAAAACAACTCGAACATTTATCAACACGAGAAAATGAAATAACTCAATTTAATCAGTATCTAGAAAAAAACCAAGTTTTCTTCAATCAATTAGATAAGATTATTAGTAGTTATCAACAAAAACCGGTAATTGAAGAAGAAATAAAAAGATTATACAGTGAATATAATGATTTAATAACCAAAAAAGAAGAATTGACGAAAGAAATGAACAACAAGAACAAAGATTTTGCAATTATTGAACATTACACTGAAGAGATTTATAAGCTGAAAAAGATTATAGATGAATCTGAAAGACAAAAAAAGGATGAGAAATTATTTGATAAATTACAACTAGATAAATCATCTTATCTTAGCAAATTAAAAGAGAAGAAAGAACAGTTAAATGAAATTGAATCATCAATCACCAATATAGATGCGACTTTAATTGATTTGAATGACAAAAAGGATTTTGTAAATGAAATAAAGTCCGCTATGTCAATTGGAGATACCTGTCCAATTTGTGGTAATGAAATACATTCATTGGGAGAACATATTGATTTTGAATCAATTGCTCAAAAAAATAATAAAATAAAACGGTTAGAAAGTAAGAAGGTAAAAATTCGTGATGAAATAATCAAAATAGAAACTCGAATTGAAGAATTAAATCATAGAGAAAATGAATTAAATTTTGAGAAACAAGAAAAGAAGGATATTAGTGAGCTTCAAAAACAGCTTAATCATTTGAATCAACTAAAAGACGAGCAACAAAGCATAAATAAGTTAGTAGAAAATTTTGAGAAACAAGAAAAAGAAATAGTTAATAAAATACATCAGTTTGATTTAGATTTGAGTCGAAAGAACACGCAAAAAGAAAAACTGGAAATTCAAATTAATGATTTTGAACGACATTCACAATTTTCATCAGTAAATGATTTTGAAACTTATTATTCTCATGCTAAAAAACAAGTTGAGACGTATGAGTATGAGAATGAGAAAACTAAAGATAAATTGAACGAGTTGAATAATAAGTTAAAGATAGAAATGAATGATCAAAAACATTTAACTGAGAATTTAACTCAAACAAGTAAGGAAATAAATAATTTAGAATTAAAAATGGAAAAAGAAATGCAACAACTTGGTTTTGAGTCTTATGATCAAGTCAAAAGCGCTGCAGATTTAAGTGCTCAAAAAGATGAAATAGAAAGAGAAATTAATATTTATAATAAGAACTATCAAAGTTATGAAATAGAGATTAACAGACTCAAAGAATTGGTTAAGGGCAAAAAATTATTAAATTTAGAAGAATTACGACAATCTATAGAAAAAACAAACTTGAAACTAGATGAAACGAATTCACAAATAGCTACGATTAGCTATAAAATAGATAATAACTCTAACAAATTTAATAAAATAAAAAATATAATTCAGATTCTCGATGATGAATTAAAAGTGCAAAAAGAAATTTTCTTGCTATCAGAAATATTAGCTGGTAAAAATGATTATAAATTAACACTAGAAAATTATGTTTTAATTTATTACTTGGAAAAAATAATTTTTCAAGCGAATCAACGACTTTCATTTATGAGTGGAAATAGATATCAACTGATTAGAAGAGAGGCCATTTCCTTAGGGTTAAGTGGATTGGAAATTGACGTGTTTGATTTTCATTCAAATAAATCGAGACACATAAGTTCACTTTCAGGAGGAGAAACATTTCAAGCATCACTAGCTTTAGCTTTAGGATTAAGTGAAGTTGTACAACAAGAATCAGGTGGAATCACTTTAGATTCTATGTTTATAGATGAAGGATTTGGCACTTTAGATCAAGAAACACTCGAAACTGCGATAGATACATTAATTAATTTAAAATCATCTGGGCGCATGGTTGGTATAATCTCACATGTAAGCGAACTTAAGCAACGCATACCTTTGATTTTAGAAGTGACAAGTAACCAATACGAAAGTCATACACAATTTAGAAAAAATTAAAAAATAGAGACTTAAGATTTTGTGACATGCTCTAATTTAAAGCTATTGATTTTTCAATACTTTAATAAGAACACGTATAATTTCTTTAAGTCTCTATAATTGGATATAGTGATTTGATTATTTTTTAAGCAAGTCTCTAATTTCTGTTAATAAAACAGTATTTTCTTCTACTTCTTCTTCTTTCTCTTCTTTTTTCATAACTGTATTAGCTATCTTAACAAAGATAAATAAAGCAAAAGCAATTATGATGAAGTCAATTATTGATTGTATGAAAAGTCCATACTTAATCCCCCAAAAAGACCAATCTTCAGCAAAATTAACTGAACCAAATAATTTACCAATTAATGGCATGATGATGTATTGGACTAGGGATGTAACTATTTTATTAAACGCTGCTCCCATAACTACAGCAATAGCTAAGTCTAAAACATTGCCTTTGAGTGCAAACTCTTTAAATTCTTTTAACATAAAGCATAACCCTTCTTTTAAAATATATTTCTGATTATACAACATATAAATATTTTAGCAAATACTATAATTATGTAAATTTGATAATGTTGAAGACCTTTGTTAATCTATTAAAGTGTATTGGTAAAGTTAAAAATTTTAAAATAAAATTTAATTTTTTGATTTTACTGCCTTGAAAAATTAAATATTCGAATGAAGGGAGTAATTAATTATGAATTCTTCTTCACAAGAGAAGAAAAATAAAAAGTTTTCTTCGGTTTTCATCTATAGTTCAATTATTGCAGCTATAGTAGTGATTATCGGTGCTGTTTGGCCTGAGAAATTCGATAGCGTTACTAATACGGCTAAGATGTGGATTACTAATAATTTGGGTTGGTATTACCTTATTTTAACAACAGTAATTGTATTCTTCTGTGTTTTCTTGATTTTCAGTCCAATTGGGAAACTTAAATTAGGTAAACCTAATGACAAACCAGAATTTAATACAATTTCTTGGTTCGCAATGCTATTCAGTGCTGGTATGGGTATTGGTTTAGTATTCTATGGTGCAGCTGAACCTATGGCACATTTTGCTGCTCCACCAACAGCTGATCCTGAAACGACAAAGGCCTACACTGAGTCTTTAAGATCTACATTTTTCCATTGGGGATTCCATGCTTGGGCAATTTATGGCGTGGTAGCTTTAGCACTTGCTTATTCTCAATTCCGTAAAGGTGAACCTGGATTAATTTCTAGAACCTTACGTCCATTATTGGGAGATAAAGTTGAAGGACCAATAGGTACTCTTATTGATGTACTTTCTGTTTTTGCTACATTAGTTGGTGTAGCTGTGTCTCTAGGTATGGGCGCACTTCAAATTAATGGTGGCTTGCATTATTTATTTGGTGTGCCGAACAACACTTTTGTTCAAGGTATTATTATTGTTGTCGTAACAATTTTATTTATTGCTAGTGCTTGGTCAGGTTTAAGCAAGGGAATTCAATATTTAAGTAATTTAAATATAGGTCTTGGTACGATATTAATGATTGTAACCTTAATTGTTGGACCAACTGTTTTAATCTTAAATATGATGACAAGTTCTACGGGTAGCTTATTAAATTCATTCTTATTTAACAGTTTTGATACTGCTGCGTTAAACGGTCAAAAGCGTGATTGGATGTCAACTTGGACATTATACTATTGGGGTTGGTGGCTAAGTTGGAGTCCATTCGTTGGTGTATTCATCGCACGTGTATCTAAAGGACGTTCTATAAGAGAATTTATTTCAGGTGTTTTATTAGTACCGGCACTTGTTAGCTTTATATGGTTCAGTGTTTTCGGCGTATTAGGCATTGAAGCTGGTAAAAAAGATTCGGGTCTCTTTAAAATGTCACCTGAAACACAGTTATTTGGTGTATTCAACCATATTCCGTTAGGTATTGTTTTATCTATCATTGCATTATTGCTTATCGCTTCTTTCTTTGTTACTTCAGCTGACTCAGCAACATTCGTATTAGGTATGCAAACTACATTTGGATCATTAAATCCAAGTAGTCTAGTTAAAGTAACCTGGGGAGTTGCGCAAGCACTTATTGCCTTTGTACTATTATTAGCTGGTGGAGGAGATGGCTCTAAAGCCTTGAATGCTATTCAAAGTGCTGCCATTATAAGTGCCTTCCCATTCTCATTCGTCGTCATAATGATGATGATAAGTTTCTACAAAGATGCAAATAAGGAACGTAAATTCCTTGGATTAACACTTACGCCAAATAAACATCGCTTACAAGAATATGTTAAATATCAACAAGAAGATTATGAAACAGATATTCTTGAAAAAAGAGAAGTTAGAAGAAATAAAGAAAAAGAAGAATAGTGTGTAATTGCTTTATTAACCTGAGACAAACAAAATTGTCTCAGGTTTTTTTAATGAAAATCATTAATGTCTCACAACTAAAATTTTATTATCATATCTGCATATAGATACAGTATCAAATTGATATCATTTCATTTTTGAGTGCATACGCTTATAAGTTTTAGTCATTCAATATGTATGAAGAAACCGAATAGTAGTTTGAGATTTAAAATGATGTTCATTATTGATAACCATTCTCAATTAATAACATTTTCTTATTGCACAAATATTTTAAGATAAGTTTTTCTTATATAAACTGATTACAAAAGCGAAATGAAAATAAAGCGTTTTCTAACGGTACATAGTTGTTTTGATAAACATATAATAATACAATTTAATTAACGGCATATAAATATATATAAATATCAAGGGGGATATAAAATGGCTTCTAATATTAAAGAACAAGCAAAGAAACAATTCGAATTAAATGGCCAATCATATACTTACTATGACTTACAAACATTAGAAGAAAAAGGGCTAGCTAAAATTTCTAAATTACCATACTCAATTCGCGTATTGTTAGAATCTGTGTTACGACAAGAGGATGATTTTGTTATAACAGATGATCATATCAAAGCATTAAGTAAATTCGGAAATGCAGGTAACGAAGGTGAAGTTCCATTCAAACCTTCTAGAGTTATTTTACAAGACTTTACAGGTGTGCCAGCAGTAGTAGATTTGGCTTCTTTACGTAAAGCTATGAATGATGTTGGTGGGGATATTAATAAAATCAACCCAGAAGTACCTGTGGATTTAGTTATCGACCATTCAGTTCAAGTTGATAGTTACGCTAATCCAGAAGCATTAGAACGTAATATGAAATTAGAATTTGAACGTAACTATGAACGTTATCAATTTTTAAACTGGGCAACAAAAGCTTTTGATAACTATAATGCAGTACCTCCTGCTACAGGTATTGTCCATCAAGTAAACTTAGAGTATTTAGCAAATGTAGTACATGTAAGAGATGTTGATGGTGAAAAAACAGCATTTCCTGACACTTTAGTAGGTACTGATTCACATACTACAATGATTAATGGTATTGGTGTTCTAGGTTGGGGCGTTGGTGGTATCGAAGCCGAAGCAGGTATGTTAGGACAACCATCATATTTCCCAATTCCTGAAGTTATCGGAGTGCGTTTAACTCACTCTTTACCACAAGGCTCAACAGCTACGGATTTAGCTTTACGTGTGACTGAAGAATTACGTAAAAAAGGTGTAGTTGGAAAATTTGTTGAATTCTTCGGTCCAGGTGTTCAACATTTACCATTAGCAGACAGAGCTACAATTGCTAACATGGCTCCAGAATATGGTGCAACGTGTGGTTTCTTCCCAGTAGATGAAGAATCATTGAAATATATGAAACTTACAGGCCGTGACGAAGAACATATTGAATTGGTTAAAGAATATTTACAACAAAACCATATGTTCTTTGATGTAGAAAAAGAGGATCCTGAATATACAGATGTTATTGATTTAGACTTATCTACAGTAGAGGCATCACTTTCTGGTCCAAAGCGTCCACAAGACTTAATTTTCTTAAGTGATATGAAAAAAGAATTTGAAAAATCAGTAACTGCTCCTGCTGGTAATCAAGGACATGGACTTGATCAAAGTGAATTTGATAAAAAAGCAGAAATTAATTTTAATGATGGATCTAAAGCAACAATGAAAACAGGAGATATAGCAATTGCTGCTATTACCTCATGTACTAACACTTCTAATCCATATGTTATGTTAGGTGCTGGTTTAGTTGCTAAAAAAGCTGTAGAAAAAGGATTGAAAGTACCAGAGTTTGTTAAGACGTCACTTGCTCCAGGTTCAAAAGTTGTTACAGGATATTTAAGAGATTCTGGATTACAACAGTATTTAGATGATTTAGGTTTCAATCTTGTTGGTTATGGTTGTACTACATGTATTGGTAACTCAGGGCCACTATTACCTGAAATTGAAAAGGCAGTTGCGGATGAAGATTTATTAGTAACTTCAGTTTTATCAGGTAATCGTAATTTTGAGGGGCGAATCCATCCATTAGTGAAAGCAAACTATTTAGCCTCACCACAACTTGTTGTAGCTTATGCGCTTGCTGGTACAGTAGATATTGATTTACAAAATGAACCAATTGGTAAAGGTAAAGATGGTAAAGATGTATATTTACAAGACATTTGGCCTTCAATACAAGAAGTTTCTGATACTGTAGATAAAGTTGTTACACCTGAACTATTCTTAGAAGAATATAAAAATGTATATCATAACAATGAAATGTGGAATGAAATAGATGTAACCGATGAACCATTATATGATTTCGATCCTAATTCAACATATATTCAAAATCCAACATTTTTCCAAGGATTATCTAAAGAGCCGGGTAAAATTGAACCACTTAAAAGTTTGAGAGTTATGGGTAAATTTGGTGATTCTGTTACAACAGACCATATTTCTCCAGCAGGTGCTATCGGTAAAGATACACCAGCAGGAAAATACTTATTAGATCATGATGTTGCAATTCGCAACTTTAACTCTTATGGTTCCCGTCGCGGTAACCACGAAGTTATGGTACGTGGTACATTTGCCAATATTCGTATCAAAAACCAACTTGCTCCAGGTACTGAAGGCGGATTTACAACATATTGGCCTACCGGAGAAATAATGCCTATATATGATGCAGCAATGAAATATAAAGAAGATGGAACTGGCTTAGTTGTCTTAGCTGGTAATGACTATGGAATGGGATCTTCTCGTGACTGGGCTGCAAAAGGTACCAATTTATTAGGAGTTAAAACTGTCATTGCACAAAGCTATGAACGTATTCATCGCTCTAACTTAGTTATGATGGGTGTACTACCGCTTCAATTCCAACAAGGAGAATCTGCAGAAGCACTGGGTCTTGATGGAAAAGAAGAAATATCTGTAGATATTAATGAAGATGTACAGCCACATGATCTTGTAAATGTGACTGCAAAAAAAGAAAATGGTGAAATCATTAATTTCAAAGCTATTGTACGTTTTGATTCACTAGTAGAATTAGATTATTATCGTCATGGTGGTATTTTACAAATGGTACTAAGAAATAAACTTGCGCAGTAATTTAATATGATTTTGACTCACTATTGAGTACAAGCAGTCATGCTAACTATTGTGTTGGCATGACTGCTTTATGTTATCCTTAATTGAAAGAATAAGTTAAAGTTGAAAGAAGGATTATTCCAATGATATACAGTTTGACTGAAATTGAAGCAAGATATCAAGAAACCGATAAAATGGGGGTTATCTATCACGGTAACTACGCAACATGGTTTGAAGTTGCGAGAACAGACTATATAAGAAAGCTTGGCTTCAGTTATGCCTCTATGGAAGAACAAGGTGTTATTTCACCAGTTGTAGATTTAAAAGTGCAATATAAAAAATCAATTTACTATCCTGAAAAGGTGACAGTAAAAACATGGGTGGAAAAATATTCTAGATTACGTTCAACTTATTGTTATGAGGTTTATAATGAAAATGGAGAGTTAGCTACTACTGGTTCAACAGAACTTATCTGTATTAAAGCAGATACATTTAAACCCATACGCTTGGATAGATATTTTCCTGAGTGGCATGAGACTTATAGTAAAGTTAACCAGTTAAATAAAGAAGGTAAAGATGCTGAGGTTACGTTTGGCATTAATCATTTATAAAAAGAAGCGAAGTAGTTTTTATCGCTTCTTTTTTTATATGTATAATTATATTAATTTCGTTTGTAGATGATCTCATCTTCATGATCGATTGCATCTACAGTTAGTTTTTCATCTTGAAAATACCATAAATCTTTTTCCGCAATAACGACATTTATTTCATAGAATGTTTGTTCAAAACCTATATCAATAGCATCTTTATTTTCTACGGTGAACGCTGGACTAAATCCTTGTTTTAATTGGAATTCTCCTCCATATTTTACATAAAATTGAAGAACTTTATTGCTTATAGGTAAATCCAATTCGTTTTTAAACCATTCTACTGCCTTTTGAGTTAATTTTATATTCATAGTGTTATCACCTTACTTTTTTAAATTTTTATTTATCTAAATTTTAAAGGCATGATAGCATAATACATTGGATATGCTCTTTTATTGTAATCGAGTAAATATAAATTCATGGAAAATAATGAATCTTTTCAAAATTTTAAGTCTTTATTTTATTTTGGCAATTAAGTTATTAATCGCTAATATATTAATAATGCCTGGAACATTGATTTGAAGTCCCAGGCTCTAAGCAATTAGAAATTTGAGTTACATCCATTTAATTTTAGGTTCTTCTCCTTTAAAAATTCTAACTATATTAGATTTGTGTCGAATTATTAATATGATTGAAACAATTCCGCTAACAGCAAGTAAAATATAATCATGAATGATGATTGAACCAATCACACAACTAATTGCTGCAATGATACTTGATAAAGAAACATATTTAAAGATTTTTAATACACTAAAAAAGATAATTGCCAAGATAAGAAGTAAAATAGGATTGACACCTAATACAACTCCTGCACTGGTAGCTACTGCTTTTCCGCCATTAAATTTCAGATATATTGGATACACGTGACCGAGTATTGCAAACAATCCTACTATTAAACCATTTGTAAAGAAGGTGCTTATAACACCATCCGCATGAACTGGGAACCATAGTGGAAAAAAGACTGTAATAAATCCCTTGAAAATATCTAAAAACGTAACTATAAATCCAGCTGGTCTTCCAAGAACACGAAAACTGTTAGTTGCTCCAGTATTTCCACTACCGTATTGTCTTATATCTTTTTTAAAAAATAATTTACCAATAATTAACCCGCTTGGGAATGCACCAATCAGATAACTCAAGATTAACATGACGATGATCATCATAAAAACTTACACATCCTTTAGAAACTTAGCTTCATTCTACCACACTCAATATTAATTAGAACATTGTTAATTTAATTTAATTCAATAAAGTTACTCAAACAACTTAGTAATTTAAATGACACTTGCAATTTAGGTGAATTTATATAAGAATAACTATTGTATAGTTTTAATAACGAACGTACGTTTGTAGGAGGGCGAAATCATTGGCAATGAATAAACAAAATAATTATTCAGATGATTCAATTCAGGTACTTGAAGGACTAGAAGCAGTTAGGAAGAGACCTGGTATGTACATTGGATCAACTGATAAACGAGGATTACATCATCTTGTATATGAAGTTGTCGATAACTCCGTCGATGAAGTATTAAATGGTTATGGTGATGCGATTACAGTAACAATTAATCAGGATGGTAGTATTTCTATAGAAGATAATGGTCGAGGTATGCCAACAGGTATACATGCGTCTGGCAAACCTACTGCAGAAGTTATATTTACTGTTTTACATGCTGGAGGTAAATTTGGACAAGGAGGTTATAAAACATCTGGAGGTCTCCATGGGGTGGGTGCTTCTGTAGTAAATGCCCTTAGTGAATGGCTTGAAGTTGAAATTCATAGAGATGGTAATATCTACACACAAAATTTCAAAAATGGTGGTATTCCAGCGACAGGTTTAGTAAAAACTGGAAAAACAAAAAAAACTGGTACTAAAGTTACATTTAAACCAGACTCAGAAATATTTAAGTCAACGACGACTTTTAATTTTGATATTTTAAGTGAGCGTTTACAAGAATCTGCATTTTTACTTAAAGATTTAAAAATTACACTTACTGATTTACGTAGTGGAAAAGAACGAGAAGAAATTTACCATTACGAAGAAGGAATTAAAGAATTTGTTAGTTATGTCAATGAAGGTAAAGAAGTATTACATGATGTTACTACATTTGCAGGGCATTCCAATGGAATAGAGGTAGACGTAGCATTCCAATATAATGATCAGTACTCTGAGAGCATATTAAGTTTTGTAAATAATGTTCGTACAAAGGACGGAGGTACTCATGAAGTTGGTTTCAAAACGGCGATGACTCGTGTTTTTAATGAATATGCACGTCGTATAAACGAACTGAAAGATAAAGATAAAAATTTAGACGGTAATGATATACGCGAAGGTTTAACAGCGATAATTTCAGTACGTATACCAGAAGAACTTCTTCAATTTGAAGGGCAAACGAAATCAAAACTTGGCACTTCAGAAGCAAGGAGTGCTGTAGACTCTGTTGTTTCAGAAAAATTACCATATTACTTAGAAGAAAAGGGCCAATTATCTAAATCATTAGTTAAAAAAGCAATTAAAGCTCAACAAGCACGCGAGGCTGCTCGTAAAGCTAGAGAAGATGCACGCTCCGGAAAGAAAAATAAACGTAAAGATACATTGTTATCAGGTAAGTTAACTCCTGCGCAAAGTAAAAATACTGATAAAAACGAGTTATATCTAGTTGAGGGTGATTCAGCGGGAGGTTCTGCAAAATTGGGACGCGACCGTAAATTCCAAGCTATTTTACCTCTTCGTGGAAAGGTTATTAATACAGAAAAGGCACGTTTAGAGGATATTTTTAAAAATGAAGAAATTAATACGATTATTCATACTATTGGTGCTGGTGTTGGTACTGACTTTAAAATTGAGGATAGTAATTACAACAGAATTATTATCATGACAGATGCTGATACGGATGGTGCACATATTCAAGTATTATTGCTTACATTTTTCTTTAAATATATGAAACCACTTGTTCAAGCTGGACGTGTCTTTATTGCGTTACCGCCTTTATACAAATTAGAAAAAGGCAAAGGTAAGAATAAAAAAGTTGAGTACGCTTGGACTGATGAAGAATTAGAAAATTTACAAAAGCAATTAGGAAAAGGTTTCATATTACAGCGTTATAAAGGTCTTGGTGAAATGAATCCAGAACAATTATGGGAAACTACCATGAATCCAGAAACTCGGACATTAATTAGAGTTCAAGTTGAAGATGAAGTTCGTTCATCAAAACGTGTCACTACTTTGATGGGGGATAAGGTTGCCCCACGAAGAGAGTGGATTGAAAAACACGTTGAATTTGGTATGCAAGAAGATCAAAGCATTTTGGATAATAAAGAAGTCCAAATACTAGAGAATGAAAAATATATTGAGGAGGAAACGAATTGAGTGAGATAATTCAAGATTTGTCACTTGAAGATGTTATTGGTGACCGATTTGGACGTTATAGTAAATATATCATTCAAGAACGTGCATTACCTGATGTACGTGATGGTTTAAAACCAGTACAACGACGTATACTATTCGCAATGTATTCAAGTGGGAATACGTATGATAAAAATTTCCGTAAAAGTGCGAAAACTGTCGGTGATGTAATAGGTCAATATCATCCTCATGGAGACTCTTCAGTATATGATGCTATGGTGCGCTTAAGTCAAGATTGGAAGTTACGTCATGTTCTAATTGAAATGCATGGTAATAATGGTAGTATCGATAACGATCCTCCAGCTGCTATGCGTTACACAGAAGCTAAACTTAGTCAATTATCAGAAGAACTATTAAGGGATATTAATAAGGAAACAGTATCATTTATTCCAAACTATGATGACACAACTTTGGAACCAATGGTATTACCAGCGAGATTCCCTAATTTATTAATTAATGGATCTACGGGGATTTCTTCAGGATATGCTACTGATATCCCGCCGCATAACCTCGCCGAAGTAATACAAGGCACATTGAAGTATATCGATCAACCTGATATTACAATTAATCAACTGATGAAATATATCAAAGGGCCTGACTTTCCTACAGGTGGTATCATTCAAGGAATAGAAGGTATAAAAAAAGCGTATGAGACCGGTAAAGGAAAGGTTGTCGTGCGTTCACGAGTAGATGAAGAGCCTTTAAGAAGTGGACGTAAACAATTAATTGTGACTGAAATTCCGTATGAAGTGAATAAAAGTAGTTTAGTTAAAAGAATTGACGAATTACGTGCCGATAAAAAGGTTGATGGTATTGTAGAAGTTCGAGATGAGACTGATAGAACTGGATTACGAATTGCAATCGAATTAAAAAAAGATGCTAATAGCGAATCAATCAAAAACTATTTATATAAGAATTCGGATTTACAAATTTCATATAATTTTAATATGGTTGCTATTAGTGAAGGTCGCCCTAAGTTGATGGGATTACGTGAAATTATAGAAAGTTATTTAAATCATCAAATTGAAGTGGTTACAAATAGAACGCGTTATGACTTAGAGCAAGCTGAAAAACGTATGCATATTGTGGAAGGATTAATGAAAGCTTTATCTATACTTGATGAAGTTATTGCATTGATACGTAATTCTAAAAATAAAAAAGATGCTAAAGATAATTTAGTTGCAGAGTATGACTTTACTGAAGCTCAAGCAGAAGCTATTGTCATGTTACAGCTGTATAGATTAACAAATACTGACATTGAAGCTTTGAAAAAAGAACATGAAGAGTTAGAAGCTTTAATAAAAGAATTAAGAAATATCTTAGATAATCATGAGGCACTTTTAGCAGTAATTAAAGATGAACTAAATGAAATTAAAAAGAAATTTAAAGTGGATCGACTATCTACAATCGAAGCTGAAATTTCCGAAATCAAAATTGATAAAGAAGTTATGGTGCCTAGTGAAGAAGTGATTTTAAGTTTGACGCAACATGGCTATATAAAACGTACATCTACACGTAGTTTTAACGCAAGTGGTGTGACTGAAATCGGTTTGAAGGACGGCGACCGTTTATTAAAACATGAAAGCGTGAATACTCAAGATACTGTTCTTGTATTTACAAATAAAGGTAGATATTTGTTTATACCTGTTCATAAATTAGCCGATATCCGTTGGAAAGAGCTTGGTCAACACATATCACAAATTGTGCCAATAGATGAAGATGAAGAAGTGGTAAATGTATACAACGAAAAAGATTTTAAAAATGAAGCCTTTTATATTATGGCTACAAAAAACGGCATGATTAAGAAAAGTAGTGCTTCACAATTTAAAACTACTCGGTTTAATAAACCACTCATAAATATGAAGGTTAAAGACAAAGATGAACTTATTAATGTCGTTCGATTAGAGTCTGATCAGTTAATTACTGTTCTAACCCATAAAGGCATGTCATTAACTTATTCAACTAATGAATTATCGGATACAGGCTTAAGAGCAGCTGGTGTTAAATCAATTAATCTTAAAGATGAAGACTATGTTGTTATGACAGAAGATGTGAACGACTCAGATTCCATAATAATGGTTACACAACGTGGTGCTATGAAGCGTATTGATTTTAATGTTCTTCAAGAAGCTAAACGCGCACAACGTGGAATTACTTTACTAAAAGAATTAAAGAAAAAACCGCATCGAATTGTGGCAGGTGCAGTAGTTAAAGAAAATCACACGAAATATATTGTATTCTCTCAACATCATGAAGAATATGGTAATATCGATGATGTACACTTATCTGAACAATATACTAATGGATCATTTATTATTGATACTGATGATTTTGGAGAAGTAGAAAGTATGATTCTAGAGTAAAAGTATATGCAATCACAAAATAAAATGATAAAATAAAAATTAATAATAGCAACTAAAATGAGCACAAGGGATTTATGTCTAATTTGAACTATCAAAGTGATAATATACATTTATTGTTAATATGAATGTTTAATCTTTGTTAATGAAATTAAAGCATAAATCTCTTGGTGTATTTAAAACGATAAATTTAAGTGGATGAGAGGGATTCGTTTTGCAAGATTTTGATAACTTAATTCCTGGCTGGTTTAAAACATTTGTTCAAGTCGGGAATGACTTAATTTGGTCTCAATATCTTATTGGATTATTATTAACAGCAGGTTTTTTCTTTACAATTAGTTCTAAATTTATTCAACTCAGAATGTTACCAGAGATGTTTAGAGCATTAACTGAAAAGCCAGAAACTTTAAGTAGTGGTGAGAAGGGTATTTCACCATTTCAAGCTTTTGCGATTAGTGCTGGGTCAAGAGTAGGAACTGGAAATATTGCCGGTGTTGCAACTGCTATTGTTCTTGGTGGCCCCGGTGCAGTCTTCTGGATGTGGATTATTGCTTTTATTGGTGCAGCTAGTGCATTTATGGAAGCAACGCTTGCTCAAGTTTATAAGGTACATGACAAAGAAGGTGGATTCCGTGGCGGACCAGCCTATTACATAACAAAAGGGCTAAACCAAAAATGGCTTGGAATTGTATTTGCTGTTTTAATTACAGTTACATTTGCTTTTGTATTTAATACTGTTCAAGCGAATACAATTGCTGAATCATTAAATACACAATACAATATTAGCCCGGTAATTACTGGAATAGTACTTGCAGTTATTACAGGTATTATCATCTTTGGTGGTGTTCGTAGCATAGCTACACTATCTTCACTTATTGTGCCTATTATGGCTATTGTTTATATAGGTATGGTTTTAATCATTTTATTACTCAATATAGATCAAATTGTACCTATGATTGGCACTATTATTAAAAGTGCATTCGGAGTTCAGCAGGTTACTGGTGGTGCTGTAGGAGCTGCTATTCTTCAAGGTATTAAACGTGGTTTATTCTCAAACGAAGCTGGTATGGGATCTGCACCTAATGCTGCTGCTACATCTGCTGTGCCCCATCCCGTTAAACAAGGTTTAATTCAATCATTAGGTGTATTCTTTGACACTATGCTTGTTTGTACAGCTACAGCAATTATGATTTTATTATATTCTGGTTTGCAATTTGGTGATAGCGCGCCTCAAGGTGTAGCAGTTACGCAATCAGCGTTGAACGAACATTTAGGTTCAGCAGGAGGTATTTTCTTAACTGTAGCAGTTACCTTATTTGCATTTTCATCTGTTGTAGGTAACTATTACTATGGACAATCCAATATTGAATTTTTATCTAACAATAAGATGATATTATTTATTTTTAGATGTTTTGTAGTACTTTTAGTATTTGTAGGTGCTGTTGCTAAAACAGAAACAGTTTGGAGTACTGCCGATTTATTTATGGGTCTTATGGCAATAGTAAATATCATATCAATTATAGGTTTGTCGAATATTGCGTTTGCAGTGATGAAAGATTATCAAAGACAGCGTAAAGAAGGTAAGAGACCTGTGTTTAAACCCGAAAACTTAGAAATAAATTTATTTGGCATTGAGACTTGGGGACAACATGCAAAAATGCCAAAAAAATAGTGAATAAATCAATAAAATAACGGCTTGATACATATCCCTTGATGTATCAAGCCGCTTTATTTTTGGCAAGATTTAAAGTATTGATGTCATTGATTCAATCTCTATATAACAGTAAAAAATTTCAAAATAGATTCCTTTTCAATTTAGGTATTAAGCATTATAATTTTAATAATGATATTAGAAAGGTGATTATGATGAGCAAGTATGTAATAACGAAAACACTCAATAACAATGTCATCATATGCACAAAAAATCATCAAGAGGTTGTTTTAATTGGTAAAGGTATTGGTTTTAATAAAAAGGTTGGTATGACAGTTCAAGAGAATGCTTCAATAGAAAAAATTTATAAATTAGAACAACAAGAGCAACAAGAACACTACAAAACACTTTTGGAGCTCGGAGAAGATCATGTTGTTCAAGCGGTGATAGAATCAGTTAATATTATCAATGAATCTGGTCTAATTACAGATGATAAAAATTTGGTTGTTGCACTTACAGATCACATCATTTATGCCTATAAAAGACTTAAGCAACATCAAATGATTACAAATCCATTTGTGATTGAAACAAAACATCTCTATAGTAATGCATACAATGTTGCTCGAAAGGTAATCGATAAATTAAATAAAACCTTAGACGTACATTTTCCAGAAGATGAAATTGGATTCATCGCATTACATATTGCATCCAACTCTGAAAAATTATCAATTCACGATATTTCAGTAATAAACAAGTTAATCAATAAGAGTATTACAATTATTGAAACTGATTTACAACATTCAATTGATAAACAAACAATACAATATCAGCGTTTTATAAGACACATACAATTTTTAATATATCGATTAACTAAAGGTGAGTATTTAGAAGCACAGGAGAATTTTATATCGATGATAAAAACTATGTATCCTCGTAGTTTTAATACGGCTTATAAAATATTAAAAATGATTCAACGTGAGTTTAGTGTGTATGTATACGAAGCGGAAATAGTTTATTTAACATTACATATCAATCATTTTGAAGTTCAAATTAGTAGTGAATAAATCTTAAAATATTCTTTTAATAAGAAAAGTGACTTTAATGATTAGAGTATTGTTATTTGTGGTAAGATAAATATTGTGTTTTTAAGCTTATTTTTACAATAAATTAAAAAGTAAATAGATGTATTTTTAAGGCGTGGTGAATTTAATGAAAAATGAAAAAGAAATAAATGGAAAAAAAAGCCATTTTTTTAGTTTGTCAGAGTCTAGATTTATGAGGTTTTTAGGCGGAAATGACCTTATTTATGCTTTAATTGCATTGGTTCTTTTAGGTATTGTCATTTTTATCTTTGATAAAATTTCATATGTCTTTCAACCATTTATTATTGTATTTAATACAATAGCAGCACCTATTATTGTTTCATTAGTGCTATTTTATTTATTCAATCCTATTGTAAATATGATGGAGAGATATCGTATTCCAAGACTATTAGGTATAACAATTATTTATGTTGCAATTGTTGGTATTATTACATTAATAGTTAATTTACTTATTCCAATTATTGGATCACAGATAGAAAGTTTTATCAAAAATACACCTAATTATTTACATAAAATTACGCGTTCACTTGATAAACTTAATAATAATACCATTTTATCTGGTTACATGGGACAAGTGAACGAATGGTTAGAATCTGCTCAGAAAAAGATACCATCTATGGTTTCAGATTACTCAGACGGATTTGGATCTAAACTCGCAACTTTTGCTGAGGCAGTCGCAAATATCGGTATTGTTATTGGGACTACACCTTTTGTGTTATTCTTTATGTTAAAAGATGGTCATAAATTTAAAGATTATACTACAAAAATTATGCCACCTAAATTTAGAAAAGATTTTCATGACTTGTTAGAAAAGATGAGTGTACAAGTTGGTTCATACATTCAAGGTCAAATTATTGTGTCATTTTGTATTGGATTATTACTATTTATTGGCTATTCAATTATTGGTCTTAAGTACGCCTTAGTTTTAGCAAGTATTGCTGCAGTAACTAGTGTGGTTCCTTATTTAGGACCGACAATAGCAATATCACCTGCGATTGTTATCGCGATTATTACTTCACCTTTAATGTTATTAAAGTTAGCTGTTGTATGGACGCTTGTCCAATTCTTTGAAGGCCACTTTATCTCTCCTAACGTTATGGGGAAAACATTGAAAATTCATCCTTTAACAATTATTTTCATTTTATTATGTGCAGGAAATTTAATGGGCATTGTTGGTGTGATTATTGGTATTCCTCTATACGCTGTACTTAAGGTATTGGTTTCACACATATTTATGTTATTTAAACGAAGATACAATCGCTACTATGGAAATGATGCTGGTGAGTACATTATCACTGAAGAAGAAAAAGGAATTAAACAATAATATATATAATTTTAGACTGGAACAACAAAACAACAATGTTCCAGTCTTTTTTATTTTTAAATCACATACATTTGCAATCATGATATGCTTAGTAATCATATGATAAATGATTTTATTCAAATTAATCTCGCGGATGATGTGAAAATTGTATTACAATAATGTAAGGTTCATCTTGCTTATTGATATTCTATATGACATAGCTTTATGATATATTTTGATATATATCATATTGAATTAGAATCGAAGTGAAAACATGACACAAGAATTAAAAAGTAAATTACTTTCTTTTTTTAAATTTATTTTCGCCACTGCTTTATTTATCTTTGTAATTTTTACACTCTATAGAGAATTATCACATATCAATTTTAAAGAGACATTCATACAGTTCGGCAAAATTAATAGATTATGGCTCGTACTACTATTTGCTGGTGGGGGACTGTCACTCATCTTATTATCACTGTACGATATTATTTTAGTAAAGGCTCTTAAACTTAAAATGCCGTTGATTAGAGTCTTTAGAGTGAGTTATATTATCAACGCCCTTAATTCTATAATTGGTTTTGGAGGGTTTATAGGTGCAGGCGTAAGAGCTTTTGTGTATAAAAATTATACTAATGACACGAAAAAACTTGTACAATATATTTCTATTATTTTAGTATCTATGCTTACGGGATTAAGTTTATTATCCATCTTAGTTGTCCTGCGTATATTTAATGCTTCTCACATGATTGATGAAATTTCGTGGGTACGTTGGATTTTATATATTGTTGCATTATTTTTACCAATTTTTATTTTTTATACCGTCGCACGACCTGTAGATAGAAATAATCGTTATATGGGTGTGTATTGTACAGTTGTATCATGTGTTGAGTGGATGGCAGCAGCTACTGTATTATATTTTGCTGCATTGATTGTCGATATACATATCTCATTTATGACTTTTGTAGGTATATTTGTTATTGCAGCTTTATCTGGTTTAGTTAGTTTTATTCCAGGTGGTTTTGGCGCGTTTGATTTAGTCGTGTTACTAGGACTGAAATCACTTGGTATTTCTGAAGAAAAGATACTTCTAGCATTAGTTTTATATCGATTTGCTTATTATTTTGTGCCAGTGATGATTGCACTTATACTATCTTCATTTGAATTTGGAAATACTGCTAAAAAATATCTCGACAATTCGAAGTACTTTATACCTGTAAAAGACTTCACTTCATTTTTGAGGTCTTATCAGAAAGATATTTTAGCTAAAGTGCCTTCATTTTCGTTAGCGATTTTAATATTTTTAACTAGTATTATTTTCTTTATTAATAATTTAACTATTGTCTATGATGGATTGTATGATGGAAATCATTTTGCCTATTATATTGCTTTAGCTATACAAACGAGTGCTTGTTTGTTACTTATTTTAAATGTAAGAGGTATTTATAAAGGCAGTCGTCGTGCAATAATTTATGCCTTTATTTCTATTATTTTAATTGCTAGTGCGACTATATATACTTATGCGTCATTTTTATTATTGTCATGGCTCATTATCATATTTGTGTTACTGATTTTAGCTTATCAACGTGCTCAAGTACTTAAACGACCATTACGCTTTAAAAAGTTGGCGGTTATGCTACTTCTTAGTATCTTTATTCTTTATTTAAATCATATTTTAATATCAGGAACTTTATATGCATTAGATGTTTATCATATTGAGATTGATACGTCTTTATTACGATATTACTTTTGGATGACCATTGTTATTATTATGCTACTCGTTGGCGTTATTGCTTGGCTTTTTGACTATAAGTATAAATGCCCTCATCATAGCATTGATTTAACACTTTGCGATGCAATTATTCAAAAATACGGTGGTAATTATTTAAGTCACCTTGTTTATAGTGGTGACAAAGATTGTTTCTTTAATGAAAATAAAGATTCATTTATTATGTATCGATATAAGTCCAATGCCCTTGTCGTTTTGGGTGATCCAATTGGCAATACTAAATCATTCGAGTCATTATTAGAAGCATTTTATCAGTTTGCAGAGTATCAAGGTTATGAGATTATTTTTTATCAAATAAGTGATCAATATATGCCTTTATATCATAATTTTGGGAATCAATTCTTCAAATTAGGTGAAGAAGCTATTATTGATTTAACAACGTTTACAACATCTGGTAAAAAGCGACGTGGTTTCAGAGCGACGCTCAATAAATTTGATGATTTAAATATCAATTTTGAAATTATTGAACCACCATTTACTCAAGATTTCTTTGATGAACTTAAATTTGTGAGTGATAAATGGTTGGATGGAAGAAGTGAAATGCATTTTTCTGTAGGTCAATTTACTCAAACTTATTTATCGAAAGCACCTATTGGAGTAATGAGAGATCACTCTGGCAAGATGATTGCATTTTGTAGTTTGATGCCTACTTATTCTAATAATGCAATATCTGTTGATTTAATTAGATGGTTGCCTGAATTGGATTTACCTTTAATGGATGGATTATATCTTCATATGTTGTTATGGAGTAAAGAAAAGGGGTATAAAGCATTTAATATGGGAATGGCGACACTCTCGAATGTAGGTCAATTGCATTATTCTTATTTAAGAGAGAGAATGGCAGGACGTGTATTTGAACATTTCAATGGTTTATACCGTTTTCAAGGATTAAGACGTTATAAAGAAAAATATAGCCCCAATTGGGAACCTAGATTTTTAGTTTATCAAAAGCATTATTCTCTGTGGGAGAGTATGCTTAAAGTGATGAGAGTCATACGCCATAAATAATGAATATTTTAAACATTTATCTCTAAACATCCATAAATATAGCCTGGAACATCAATTGTTGTTCCAGGCATTTTTAATGTAAGGTAGTTGTTGACTTAATTGAAAAAATATTTTTATCAAAATTCTTCATTCATATTTTTTATTCTCAAGATGGAATGATATATTCAAAATGAATCATGGTCCAATCTATTATTTACATATGATTATTTTTGACATAACTAGCACGATCTTGTTGTTCTTGTTCATAACGTTCAGGGTTCTTTTTGTAGAAATCTTGATGGTATGCTTCCGCTTCATAAAAAGTTGATGCCGGTAAAATTTTTGTTGCAATTGCTTTATCAGCGTTAAAACTATCTTGGAGTTCACATATATATTGTTCTGCTAACTGTCTTTGATGTTCATTTGAATAGAAAATAGCAGTCTTATATTGAGAACCTCTATCTTGAAATTGACCACCATCATCCAAAGGATCGATAACTGAAAAGAAAATTTCTAATAATTTATGATATGAAAATAGAGCAACATCATACTCAATTTTAACCACTTCATAATGCCCAGTAGATCCAGTTTTTACTTCTTCATAAGAAGGATTAACTAAGTGTCCTCCCATATATCCCGACGTGACTTTTTCGATACCATCGAATGTATCAAAAGGTTTAGTCATACACCAAAAACAGCCACCAGCAAAGTATGCAGTATTGATATTCATTTATGCCATCCTCTCATTGGACCTTAGTACCATTTATTAAAAAACTCTTGCAATTTGAATACTTTTTCTATAACGTTAATACATATTAATTATAGTATATAGATATGTAATTTTGAAGGTATAAGGTAGGTAAATATGACTGAACAGAAGGATATTAAAGAAACAGAGTATCGACGACAGAAAGGAACAACTTCGACACCTTCTAGGCGAAGAAATAAAAAAAGAATGCGGAAGTTACCTTTTATCATTTTAGTCATCCTTATTATTTTAATTTCTATCATTGTGTATATTACCCATCAGTATAACAGTGGTATGAAGTATGCTAAAGAACATGCTAAGGATGTTAAGGTGCATAAATTTAATGGGAATATGAAAAATGATGGGAAGATTTCAGTTCTTGTCCTTGGCGCGGATAAGGCTCAAGGTGGTAAATCACGTACTGACTCGATTATGATTGTTCAATATGATTACGTACATAAAAAAATGAAAATGATGTCTGTCATGAGAGATATTTATGCTGATATTCCTGGTTATGATAAATATAAAATTAATGCCGCATATTCACTTGGAGGCCCGGAATTGTTAAGAAAAACACTTAACAAAAATTTAGGTGTTAATCCTGAGTATTACGCTGTAGTAGATTTTACTGGATTTGAAAAAATGATAGATGAACTACAGCCTAATGGTGTCCCAATTGATGTGGAAAAAGACATGTCTGAAAATATAGGTGTGTCTTTGAAAAAAGGACATCATAAGTTAAATGGTAAAGAATTACTTGGTTATGCTAGATTCCGTCATGATCCGGAAGGCGATTTTGGTCGTGTGAGAAGACAACAACAAGTGATGCAAACATTAAAGCAAGAGTTAGTTAATTTCAATACAGTTGCGAAACTACCAAAAGTTGCTGGTATTTTAAGAGGTTATGTTAATACAAATATGCCTAACTCTGCGATTTTTCAAACAGGTATAAGTTTTGGAATTCGTGGAGATAAAGATGTGCAATCTTTGACAGTCCCTATTAAAGGAAGCTATCAAGATATTAATACAAATAATGATGGTAGTGCGCTTCAAATAGACTCTGAGAAAAATAAGCAAGCAATCAAAAATTTCTTTGAAGATAATTAAAAAATGAATCCCTGAAGAGGCTGGGACAAAAAGGTTCAAGATAAGTAAAAAAGACAATTTCTATTGAAAAAATATAGAAATTGTCTTTTTTATAATTTTTTTGATTATTTTCAGCTCGTTGAGCTGTTACTTTTCTTATATTAAGCCACGATGATGTCTGAATTCATCGAATTCAGTATCGGGAATTGTTTCTACAATATCATTTACATGTCGTGAAATATCATTTGTGGGGATAAGAACTGAAGTTTCCATTGGTAGAGTATGTTGAGTCAAGTTATATTCTTTATACATAAGGCACCTCGTTAATTTAGTTTATTGATATTTATTAAATTATACGAAAGGGCTTTATTTTTATAAAGTATTTTGGCGAGACTCTTGAGGGAACAGGACAAGCTGAAGACTACAGGCTGAAGCTGTCCCCTAAGAAAGCGAGCCAACAATACGAAGTATTGTAAATAAATAGCCAGTAAATGAATTTATGAAAACTCATTTACTGGCTATTATGCTAGGGAATTATGTCCCAGCCTCTTCAGGGATTTTATGTTTACTGATCAGATTTTCTTACGCCACCGACAGCATAATGATCTTTTCTCATTTCTTCAATGACCACGTGAATCGCTTCTTTATTTGCACCTGTAGTTTTTTCTACAGCATGAGTGACTTCTGTAACTAAATCCTTAAGTTGTTCATCAGAACGGCCTTCTAATAATTTCACATTAATGATTGGCATAATCAACATTCTCCTTTGCTATATAACGTTGGCTCTTTTAGTATAGCATGAAAATGAGAAGAATGAATAAGAACAAATGTTCTTATAAATATTGAAATAGAACACGTGTTCTTATATAATGTTTTTGTAAGGGAGGATCAGTTATGTATGATTACAATTTATTAGAAGATAGGGATGTACTCTGCATAGACCAAAAAAGCTTTTTTGCGAGTGTATCATGTATGGAAAAAGGATTGGACCCATTAACAACTAAACTAGCAGTTGTAGCAGATACGAAAAGGCAAGGTTCGGTCGTTCTAGCAGCAACTCCAAAGTTAAAAGAATTAGGTATTAAAACGGGATCAAGACTTTTTGAGATACCACATCGTAATGACATTTATATTATTAATCCAAGTATGAGAAAGTATTTAAATGTATCTGTTGCAATTTCAAAGATTGCACTGCGGTACGTTCCACCTGAAGATTTACATCAGTATAGTATTGATGAATTTTTCATGGATGTAACGGATAGTTACCATAGATTTAATTCAACAGTTTTTGCTTTTTGTAAAAGATTTCAAAATGAAATATTAGAAGAAACAGGTATTCACTGTACCATTGGAATAGGCTCGAATATGCTATTGAGCAAGGTTGCAATGGATATTGAAGCTAAGCATTCGGAAAACGGTATAGCTGAATGGCGTTATCAAGATGTACCTGAAAAATTATGGCCAATTCAACCACTTAGAGATTTTTGGGGGATTAATAAGCGTACAGAAAAGAAATTGAATAAAAGAGGAATATTTACAATAGGAGATTTAGCAAAGTATCCATATCATTATTTAAAAAGAGATTTTGGAGTTTTAGGTATAGATATGCATCTACATGCAAACGGTATTGATCAAAGTAAAGTAAGAGAAAAATATAAAGTAACAAATCCTTCAATATGTAAAAGTCAGATTCTAATGCGAGATTATCAATTTGAAGAATCCAAAGTTGTCATGCAAGAATTGATAGAAGATGTAGCAAGTCGTTTAAGAGCAGAAAAGAAGCTTGCTCGAACAATTCATTTTTCTTTCGGTTATGCTGAAGGTGGTGGCATACATAAGCAATATACTTTGGAGGATCCTACAAATTTAGAAAGAGATATATTCAAAGTCATTAATTATTTTGCAAATCGTCTGTGTGACAAAAAAGCATTGTATAGAACGTTAAGTGTATCGTTAACTCAGTTTATTAAAGAAAGCGATCGACAACTCAACTTATTCATTGATGAATATGAACGTAAGAAAGATGTAAAACTTGCTAAAACCATTGATCACTTACATTTAAAATATGGAAAAGGAATTGTGTCAAAAGCGACTTCATACACCGAAGCTGGTACAAAGCATGGTCGATTAGGACTAATGGCTGGTCATAAAATGTAGATATACAAAGAGAGTCCCCCTCGTCGTGCAACATATAGAAGCGAAAAGATAACGACTTGAAGGGGATTTATTTAATAATAAGTATCAAAATTTGCGAGGGCTTTTATAGCATTCTCTCGATCTTCGGGACTTTTAAAACTGATTTGTAAAGCTCCATAAATATCTTCCCGTACTTCTAAAATCTTTAAGTTTATAATAGAAATATTATGTGAACTTATGATGTTTGTAATTTGACTTATCATACCCGGCTTATCAGGGATATCAACATAAAGATCATACGCAGTAGATATTGCACCGTGTTGTTTAACAGGAAGTTGATCACGATAATCTTTAGCTTTAACGAAGAAATCGTAAATACTATTACTATTTTGTTCTCGTATCAAATTTTCAATACCAGTAATTTGTTCTTTAATCTCGTTAAGTAAAGATAAAATATGATTTTGATTATTTAAAGTGATATCCTTCCACATCTGAGCATTACTACTTGCTATACGAGTTATATCTCTAAAGCCACCGGCTGCTAATTTTTCGATTAAAGAATGGTCTTTGACATGATTAGCACTTAGATGAACTAAAATTGAAGCGATGATATGTGGAACATGACTCACTATACCGGTTACGAAATCATGTTCATTTGCATGAGTAACGATAAATTTTGCTAACGTAGGTTTAAGTAATTTCTTTAAATATGTCGCGGCTTCATTATTTTCGATTTCATTAAATACAAGAATGTAATAAGCATTTTCAAATAAATGTTTTTTCGCGTTTAAAACACCAGATTTATGACTTCCTGCCATAGGATGACCACTAATTAAATGAATATCATGTTTTAATAATTCTTTTTCGAATGATTGTATAGTAAGTTTGGTACTACCTGTGTCTGTTACAATCAAATGAGTTTTTGTATTGTAATTTGTAAGTTCAGATAGATATTTAATTGTTTGCTCAACAGGAGTTGCAAAGATGATTATATCCGCTATCTCAACAGCAGTAGCATAATCATTAACTTTTTGATCAATAATACCTATAGAAAGGGCTTCATCAAGTTGTGTGTAGTCCGAATCGTATGCAAGAATATTGAAATTACTGTAATGATATTTTAAATTACTCGCCAAGCTACCGCCAATAAGGCCTAACCCTACAAATAAAATATTTCGCATAGAGCGCCTCCTTGTTTCAGAATTTTCAGAATAACAATATTGTATATGAGTCATTTCAAGTATTCAATAACAAATATAACTTATGTATGATTTTAAGATATTAAATAAAGAAAGATTTATAGTTTGATTTCAGTACATTTTGTATAGGAAATAAAGATAAACACAACAAATTTTTCATTTTCATTTTAAGCTAGTTGACAAACTGGAGGAGGATAGGTATTATACTAAATAATTAGAAAAATCAGATAATTTGATTGATAGAGTAATCATTATATTTTGTAGCAAGCAGAAAGCTAATGGTAGATGTAAATTAGCACATGATAATAGATGAAATGGGCTTTCAAATTTTAACTTAATCATTAAAGTGAACATATATGTTAACTAAGGTGGCACCACGGTAACGCGTCCTTATAGAATGATAGCGTTATTGTGGTTTTTTTGAAGCAAAGTGAAGTAACTAAAGTTGAGGTAGCACCAGAAAGTTAGTGGTAGATGAGAACTAACACCGTCTTTAGTGAAATTGGGTTTTGTGGAACAACTTAACATAAATTGAACAAGTGAGCTATGAATATATTATATTCTGCTAATAAAGGTGGTACCGCGCGTCAGCGTCCTTATAACGAAGGAGGCTGATTTTTTTCGGAAAAGGAGGAAATCAATGGATATTGTATACAAAAAGGTGAATGCTCAAATTACGCCAGAAGCTTTAGCAAAATTAAAACAAAAAAAGATCATTTTTGAAAGTACAAATCAACAGAAACTTAAAGGTAGGTACTCGATAGTAGTATTCGATCATTATGGCAAAATTACATTAGATAATTCTCAACTTTTAATTAAGTTAGACAATCATTGTGAAATAGTTAAGAATCAACCGTATCAACGACTTAAGGAATTTGTAGATAAATATTATTTTGAAATCAAAGATAAATATTTAAAAGATTTACCTTTTATTTCGGGCTTTATAGGGACATGTAGCTTTGATTTAGTACGACATGAATTTAAAAAATTACAAGATATTAAATTAGAAGATCATCAAACTCATGATGTCCAATTTTATCTAGTGGAAGATGTATTTGTTTTTGATCATTATAAAGATGAATTATATATTATCGCAAGTAACTTATTTTCTGATAGAACAAAAGAGAGATTAAAGGAATCTATTGAACGTAAAATTGAAGATTTAAAAAACATACATTTTTCGGTTGAGGATATAAATTATAAATCCATCCCTCGACATATAACCACCAATATATCAGAGCAACAATTTGTTCAAACTATTAGAATTTTAAAAAAGAAAATTACTGAAGGAGATATGTTTCAAGTAGTTCCTTCAAGAATTTATAGTTATAAACACCATTTTCAACACAATTTACATCAATTAACTTTTCAGTTATATCAAAATTTAAAGCGACAAAATCCTAGTCCATATATGTATTATATTAATAAAGATGTACCGATTGTAATAGGAAGTTCTCCTGAAAGTTTTGTAAAGGTAAAAGATGGAAAAGTTTATACGAATCCTATAGCTGGAACAATTAAAAGAGGTCAAAATAAAAAAGAAGATGAAAATAATGAAAAGACATTAATGAAAGATGAAAAGGAATTGAGTGAACATCGTATGCTCGTAGATTTAGGAAGAAATGATATTCATCGAATAAGTAAAACAGGCACTTCACAAATTACCAAACTAATGACAATAGAACGTTATGAACATGTCATGCATATCGTTAGTGAAGTTATTGGAGAATTAAAACCCCATCTATCTCCTATGAGCGTCATCGCAAGTTTGCTACCAACGGGTACTGTCTCAGGTGCACCTAAACTTAGAGCTATACAGAGAATATACGAATCTTATCCTTATAAAAGAGGTATCTATAGCGGTGGTGTTGGGTATATCAACTGTAATCATCATTTAGATTTTGCATTGGCTATACGTACCATGATTATCGATGAGGAAAAAGTCAGTGTCGAGGCAGGATGTGGAGTAGTATATGATTCTATTCCAGAGAAAGAACTTGAAGAAACAAAACTTAAAGCTAAAAGTTTATTGGAGGTAACTCCATGATATTAATAATAGATAACTATGATTCTTTTACCTACAATCTTGTAGATATTGTAGAAAAACAATGTGAAACGATTGTTAAATATCCCGATGATACAGATATATGTAATCTGAAAGGTATTACAGCAGTTATTATTTCACCAGGACCTGGACATCCATTAGACAATCAATTATTAATTAAATTAATTGAAAATTTCGAAAATTTACCTATTTTAGGTGTTTGCTTAGGTGCACAAGCGCTCACTTGTTATTACGGTGGCGATGTTATACAAGGTAGTTGTGTCAAACATGGAAAAGTAGATACTTTAACTATTGTTAATCAGTCACCACTATACAAAGGAATTAAGTCAAGTTTCAAAGTTATGCGTTATCATTCATTAATTAGTGATCCATGCTCATTTCCAGAAAGTTTATTAATCACTGGCCAAACATATGATAGTATACAATCTTTCCAACACAAAAACAGAAAACATTATGGCATACAGTTTCATCCAGAGTCATTCGCTACAGAAAATGGGAAACAAATCATTATTAATTTTATAAATATAGCAACGAGAGGAAGTTGAAAATGACCCTTCTTGAGAAAATTAAACAAAATAAATCTTTATCTAAAAAAGATATGCAATCATTTATTGTTACACTGTTTGATTCAAATATAGAAACCAATGTAAAGGTTGAATTATTGAAAGCTTATACAAATAAAGACATGGGTCAATATGAGCTAACGTATTTAGTTGAATATTTTATCCAGACAAACTATCCAAACCAACCATTTTATAATAAAGCTATGTGTGTTTGTGGCACAGGTGGAGATCAATCAAATAGCTTTAATATTTCTACAACTGTAGCTTTTGTTGTAGCAAGTGCAGGAGTGCCAGTCATTAAACACGGTAATAAAAGTATTACTTCACATTCAGGAAGTACAGATGTATTACATGAAATGAATATAAAAACAAACAAAATGAACGAAGTAGAGCAACAATTAAATTTGAAAGGATTAGCATTCATAAGTGCAACTGATTCTTATCCAATGATGAAAAAGCTTCAATCAATTAGAAAATCGATTGCAACACCTACAATTTTTAACTTGATTGGACCATTAATTAATCCTTTCAAATTAACTTATCAAGTGATGGGGGTATATGAAGCTTCACAACTTGAAAATATAGCACAAACATTAAAGGATTTAGGTAGAAAACGAGCAATTTTAATTCATGGTGCAAATGGGATGGATGAGGCCACGCTTTCTGGTGAAAATATCATTTATGAAGTTAGCAGCGAAAGAGCATTAAAAAAATATAGTTTAAAAGCAGAAGAAGTCGGTTTAGCTTATGCAAATAATGACACGTTGATAGGTGGTTCACCTCAAACAAATAAACAAATTGCATTGAATATCCTAAGTGGCACGGATCACTCAAGTAAACGAGATGTAGTTTTGTTAAATGCTGGAATTGCTTTATATGTTGCTGAGCAAGTGGAAAGTATCAAACATGGCGTAGAGAGAGCGAAATATCTCATTGATACAGGTATGGCAATGAAACAATATTTAAAAATGGGAGGTTAAGTAATGACTATTTTAAATGAAATTATTGAGTATAAAAAAACTTTGCTTGAGCGTAAATACTATGATAAAAAACTTGAAATTTTACAAGATAACGGAAATGTTAAGAGGAGAAAGCTGATTGATTCACTTAACTATGATAGAACATTATCAGTTATTGCTGAAATAAAATCGAAAAGCCCATCTGTACCTCAATTACCGCAACGTGATCTTGTTCAACAAGTTAAAGATTATCAAAAATATGGTGCTAATGCTATTTCAATATTAACTGATGAAAAATACTTTGGCGGTAGTTTTGAACGATTAAATCAGTTATCAAAGATAACATCGTTACCAGTTTTATGTAAAGATTTTATTATTGATAAAATTCAAATAGATGTTGCAAAACGAGCTGGTGCATCTATTATTTTATTAATAGTAAATATTTTAAGTGATGACCAATTAAAAGAATTGTATTCATATGCAACAAACCATAATTTAGAAGCTCTAGTAGAAGTTCATACAATTAGAGAACTTGAACGTGCACACCAAATTAACCCTAAAATTATTGGTGTTAATAATCGTGATTTAAAACGATTTGAAACCGATGTTCTACATACAAATAAATTACTTAAGTTTAAAAAGTCTAATTGCTGCTACATTTCAGAGAGTGGCATTCATACAAAAGAAGATGTTGAGAAAATAGTAGATTCAAGTATTGACGGTTTACTTGTAGGGGAGGCATTAATGAAAACAAATGACTTAAGTCAGTTTTTGCCTAGTTTAAAGTTAAAGAAGAATCTCTATGATAGTTAAATTTTGTGGTTTTAAAACCGAAAGTGATATTAAGAAAATTAAAAAATTAGAAGTTGATGCAGTAGGGTTTATACATTATCCCGATAGTAAGAGACATGTCTCACTGAAACAATTAAAATATTTGGCTAAAATAGTGCCAGATCATATAGAGAAAGTAGTGGTCGTAGTAAATCCTCAAATGTCCACCATAAAGAGAATAATTAATCAAACTGATATTAACACAATCCAATTACATGGAAATGAAAGCATTCAATTAATTAGAAATATTAAGAAACTTAATTCAAAAATAAGAATCATAAAAGCAATTCCAGCAACAAGAAATTTAAATAATAACATTCAAAAGTATAAAGATGAGATAGACATGTTTATTATAGATACACCATCAATCACATACGGAGGGACAGGTCAAAGTTTTGACTGGAAATTATTAAAAAAAATAAAGGGCGTTGATTTTCTCATTGCGGGTGGTTTGGATTTTGAAAAGATAAAACGATTAGAAATATATTCATTTGGACAATGTGGTTATGACATCTCAACTGGCATTGAGTCACATAATGAAAAAGATTTTAATAAGATGACTCGAATATTAAAATTTTTGAAAGGAGACGAATGATTAATGAAAATTCAAACAGAAGTAGATGAATTGGGCTTTTTCGGTGAATATGGTGGCCAATATGTACCTGAAACATTGATGCCAGCTATTATTGAACTTAAAAAAGCATATGAGGACGCGAAATCAGATACTCACTTCAAGAAAGAATTTAATTATTATTTAAGTGAATATGTTGGTAGAGAAACGCCTTTAACATTTGCTGAATCATACACAAAATTGTTAGGTGGTGCCAAAATATATCTTAAAAGAGAAGACTTAAATCACACTGGTGCTCATAAAATTAATAACGCGATAGGACAGGCACTATTAGCTAAAAGGATGGGGAAAACTAAATTAGTAGCCGAAACAGGTGCTGGTCAACATGGTGTAGCAAGTGCCACCATCGCTGCTTTATTCGATATGGATCTTATTGTTTTCATGGGAAGTGAAGATATCAAACGTCAACAACTTAACGTATTTAGAATGGAATTGCTAGGAGCTAAAGTAGTGTCTGTGTCAGATGGGCAAGGAACACTATCAGATGCTGTAAATAAAGCTTTGCAATATTGGGTGAATCATGTCGAGGATACACATTATTTATTAGGCTCAGCGTTGGGACCTGATCCGTTTCCAACTATGGTCAGAGATTTTCAGAGTGTGATTGGTAATGAAATTAAAAGCCAAATTTTAAGTAAAGAAGGACGACTTCCAGATGCGTTAGTCGCGTGTGTTGGTGGAGGATCCAATTCAATAGGTACGTTCTATCCATTTATACAAGATGATGTTAAATTATATGGGGTAGAAGCTGCGGGAAAAGGAAGTCATACGCATAATCATGCTTTAGCTATAGGGAAAGGTAAACCAGGTGTATTACATGGTTCCAAAATGTACCTTATTCAAAATGATGATGGACAAATTGAATTGGCACACTCTATATCAGCGGGACTAGATTATCCAGGTATTGGACCTGAACATTCGTATTATAATGATATTGGTCGTGTATCATATGTAAGTGCTACAGATAATGAAGCTATGGAAGCACTTATAACATTCTCAAAAGTTGAAGGTATCATTCCAGCAATTGAAAGTGCACATGCATTGAGTTATGTTGAAAAATTAGCGCCAAATATGGATGAAAAAGAAATTATTGTTGTGACTATTTCAGGTCGTGGAGATAAAGATATGGAAACAATTAAACAATACAAAGAAAACGGTGGTGAACAAAATGAGTAAATTATTCATTCCGTATATTATGGGTGATTTAAATTTTATTCATCATTTAAAAACATTAACTGAGAATGGAGCAGACATTGTTGAAATTGGTGTGCCATTTTCTGATCCTGTTGCAGATGGACCTATAATCATGAAAGCAGGGCGCAACGCTATTGACGAGGGTTCAAACATTAAATTCATTTTTGATGAATTAATAAAAAATAAAAATACTATTTCATCTAAGTATGTATTAATGACTTATTATAATATTCTAAGTGCTTATGGAGAAGAATTATTTTTGGATAAGTGTGATGAAGCTGGTGTTTATGGTTTAATTATTCCAGATTTACCTTACGAACTTACAAAAAAGTTTAAAAAAGATTTTTATCATCATTCTGTTAAAATAATATCGTTAATTGCCATGACCGCAAGTGATGCTAGGATTATGCAAATTGCAAAGAACTCAGAAGGATTTATTTACACGGTAACAATGAATGCCACAACAGGTAACAGTGGGGAGTTCCATCCAGATTTAAAGAGAAAAATTGAATATATAAAAAAAGTTTCAAAAATTCCTGTGGTTGCTGGATTTGGTATCAAAAATCCTGAACATGTTAAAGATATAGCGTCCGTTGCAGATGGTATTGTAATTGGTAGTGAAATTGTAAAACGTATTGAAATAGATTCAAGAAAAGAATTTATCACTTATATCAAATCAATAAGAACCACGTTGAATTCTTTATAAAAATTAATATTAAGTTAAATCAAAGTTAAGAAAATAGATGAAAAATATACATATCAAAAACAATGATTACTCTATGAATTAACTACTATACTAATAGTAACTTCAAAAAATTAAATGATCACTATTGAATAACCTACTACTAATGTGGGTAAATAATAATCACAATTAATTTGAAGAGGTGTATATATTCATGAGTAAAAAAGTTTTATTTGTTTTAACAAGTACAAGTCAATTTACAGACGGTACAGAAACTGGATTATGGTTAGAAGAAGCTGGAGCACCATATAATATATTGACTGAAGAAGGTATCAATGTTGATGTTATTTCTATTAAAGGTGGAAAAGTAAATCTTGATCCTAATTCTGTTTCTAATGAATCACTGAATCAGTATGCTAAATTCGTGTCACACTTAAACGATACACCTAGTATCGAAAATGTAAATGCAGATGAGTATGACGCTATTTATCTACCAGGTGGACATGGTACTGTATACGATTTTGCCAATAATGAGAAATTAGCTGATATTTTACTTCAATTTAAAAATAGTAATAAAATAATCTCTTCAGTATGTCATGGACCTAGTGCGTTTGTAGGTGTAAAAGATGCAAATAATCACTATCTAGTAGATGGTGTCAAAATAACTTCATTTACTGATAGTGAAGAAAAAGCAATGGGATTTGAAAATAAAGTACCATTTTTAACTCAATCTAAATTAGAAGAGCAAGGTGCAAATTTTGTAGTGAAAGATGACTTTACATCTCACGTAGAAAAAGACGGTCAATTTATCACTGGACAAAATCCCCAATCAAGTGAAGACATTGGTAAAGCACTTGCAAATGAATTAAAATAATAGTAAATAATTAGTGATATGGGCGACATTAGTGTTTAGCCCATATTATTTTATACATAAACAGAATAAACGAGATTTAACTTTTAATTTTATATAAAAGTTTTGCAGGATAATATTTTAGTTTTCACTACAACTATTGTATACTTGTTTAGATTAGAAATATAAATAGTATTAAATGAACCGAATGTTAAATATAAAAGGTGAAGTAAAACGACCTATTTTTCTAAAAATAAAAAGAAATAGATATAAAGATATAAATGGGAGTTATGAAGATGAAGTTTACGAATTTGACAGCTAAAGAATTTAGTGACTTTACTGATCGTATGACATATAGTCATTTTACACAAATGGAAGGTAATTACGAATTAAAGGTTGCTGAAGGTACCGAGTCACATTTAGTTGGAATTAAAAATAATGATAACGAAGTGATTGCAGCTTGTTTATTAACAGCTGTTCCTGTAATGAAAATATTTAAATATTTTTATTCCAATCGCGGTCCAGTAATAGATTATAATAATAAAGAGCTTGTACATTTTTTCTTTAATGAATTGAGTAAATATGTAAAAAAATATAATTGTTTATATTTAAGAGTTGACCCATACCTTCCATATCAATATTTAAATCATGAGGGAGAAATAACTGGAAATGCAGGTCATGATTGGATTTTTGATGAATTAGAGAGTTTAGGATATAAACACGAAGGATTCCACAAAGGATTTGATCCTGTATTACAAATCCGATATCATTCTGTTCTAAATTTAGCAAACAAAAGTGCTAATGATGTTTTAAAAAACATGGATGGTTTAAGAAAGCGTAATACTAAAAAAGTTAAGAAAAATGGAGTTAAAGTCCGCTTTTTATCTGAAGAAGAGTTACCTATATTTAGGTCATTTATGGAGGATACCTCTGAAACTAAAGATTTTGCAGATAGAGAAGATAGTTTTTATTACAACAGATTCAAACATTATAAAGACCGTGTTTTAGTACCACTAGCCTATATTAACTTTGATGAGTATATAGAGGAACTAAATAATGAAAGAAATGTGCTTAATAAAGATTATAATAAAGCTTTAAAAGACATTGAGAAACGTCCAGAGAATAAAAAAGCACATAACAAAAAGGAAAATTTAGAACAACAACTCGATGCAAATCAGCAAAAAATTAATGAAGCTAAAAACTTAAAACAAGAACATGGCAATGAATTACCCATCTCTGCTGGCTTCTTTATAATTAATCCGTTTGAAGTAGTTTACTACGCTGGTGGAACTTCAAATCGTTATCGCCATTTTGCAGGGAGCTATGCGGTTCAATGGAAGATGATTAACTATGCAATTGAACATGGTATTAATCGGTATAATTTCTATGGTATTAGTGGTGACTTTAGTGAAGATGCTGAAGATGCTGGCGTAGTTAAGTTTAAAAAGGGCTATGATGCCGATGTTATAGAATACGTTGGTGACTTTATTAAACCTATTAATAAACCAATGTATAACATTTATAGAACACTTAAAAAACTAAAGAAATAGATTTTAAGAAGGGAATTATCTAATTATGAAATTTACAGAGTTAACAGTTAAAGAATTTGAAAACTTTGTACAAAATCCATCATTAGAAAGTCATTATTTCCAAGTGAAGGAAAATATTGCTACACGTGAATCAGATGGGTTTCAAGTAGTGTTATTAGGTGTAAAAGACGACGACAATAGAGTGATAGCAGCTAGCCTGTTTTCTAAAATCCCTACAATGGGCAGTTATGTGTATTATTCCAATAGAGGCCCTGTAATGGACTATTCAGATTTAGGTTTAGTGGATTTTTATTTAAAAGAGCTTGATAAATATTTACATCAACATCAATGCTTATATGTAAAATTAGATCCTTACTGGTTGTATCAAGTTTATGATAAAGATATTAATCCTTTAACAGAAAAAAATGATGCTTTAGTAAATCTATTTAAATCACATGGTTATGATCATCACGGATTTACAACCCAATATGATTCTTCCAGCCAAGTTAGATGGATGGGGGTATTAGATTTAGAAGGCAAAACCCCTGCATCTCTAAGGAAAGAGTTTGATAGTCAAAGAAAACGAAATATTAATAAAGCGATAAACTACGGTGTGAAAGTTAGATTTCTTAGTAAGGATGAATTTGATTTATTCTTAGACTTATACCGAGAGACTGAAGCTAGAACTGGATTTGCTTCTAAAACTGACGATTATTTCTATAACTTTATAGAGCATTATGGCGATAAAGTATTAGTTCCTTTAGCTTACATAGATTTAAATGAATATATACAACATTTGCAAGAATCACTAAATGATAAAGAAAATCGACGTGATGATATGATGGCGAAAGAAAATAAAACAGATAAACAGTTAAAGAAAATAGCTGAGTTAGATAAACAAATTGATCACGATAAAAAAGAATTGCTTCAAGCTAGTGAATTACGTCAAACAGATGGCGAAATTTTAAATTTAGCTTCAGGAGTATACTTTGCTAATGCATATGAAGTGAACTATTTCTCTGGAGGGTCTTCAGAAAAATATAATCAATATATGGGACCATATGCAATGCATTGGCACATGATTAATTATTGTTTTGATAACGGTTATGATAGATATAATTTCTATGGCTTATCAGGTGATTTTACTGAAAACAGTGAAGACTATGGTGTTTATCGCTTTAAGAGAGGTTTTAATGTTAGGATTGAGGAATTAATCGGTGATTTCTATAAACCAATCAATAAAGTGAAATATTGGTTATTCAATACATTAGATCGCATACGTAATAAATTGAAAAAGTAAAAATAAATGATACAAGTATATGACGAGCAGATTGAGATATCCAATCTGCTCGTTTAGCTTTAGAGAAGGATTGTGTACTCTAAAGCACTCGGCGTAGGATGTTTGAGTCTAGGATGAAAATTCATGTTGCTCCCTACATATTTAATCATAGCATATTATGAAAACTATACAATAATGCTCGCCAATATATTTTTTATATACGAATTATAATTTTGTAATACTAAAATGCTTTAAATGTAATTCTTTTAGTGCGGTGAGAAGATTATAAAAACATTATGTAAACTAAAGGTATATTTATACTGCGATTTAATAATAATACTTATAATTCTCTTATATTAAATTTTGTAGTTGTGTATTTGGGTGTTGTAACAAAAGATTTTTGATGATTTATCTAAATATAAAAATGAATATTCATGATAATAGCAATTACATTGCTAAGTTGTTGTAACGTATAATATTTATCATGATACTACTTACTAGCATTTAAACATGATAAATAAATACGTAATGCAATTATGTAATACGTAATTAATTATTACTGATGCTAATTAAAGGAACGTTCTTGTAAATACAAAGAATTAAATATTTAAGTCTTTAATGAATAAAGAACTCTTGATCAATACATAACTTTTGATACGTGTATATACTTCCAAATAAAAAATATATAGTATATGTAACAACATAAATGAAGCATATGTTCATCTATATGGCTAAGTATCTTAATTCTTTATTTTAGTTTACATAATATATATTATAGGAAGTTGTATATATAATCATAAAAGCCCTTCACTCAATTTACAGTTAAATCTACATGGCATTTATATTTATTATCTACAGAGTTTTCTCTTATTTACTTTTTTAGTTGAGTTCATTTTAGCAATCTATATTTGTTAATTTATATAAACTAACAAGTTGGAATGCCAAGTTTCAAGTTTATACAATTTAAATCAAAATATTTAAATTTGAGTTCGTGCTCATATGCTATAATTAAATCATTCTAAAATTTTGGAGTGACTAATAATGAATTTTATTTTTGATATTGATGGTACGATTTGTTTTGATGGATGTTCCATCGATTCATCTATTAAGCAACGACTTTTCAAGCTACGTCAAGCTAATCACAATGTAATATTTGCTTCAGCACGTCCCATTAGAGACTTGCTTCCAGTCATTCCTGAATTTGCGGATGATACCTTGATTGGTGGTAATGGCTCAATTATCTCTAAAAATGGACAAATCGAAATTGTTTCGGTAATCAATGAGCATGATATCAGTCTAATTAAAAAAATTATAAAGAAATATCAATTATCATACATCATTGATGATAAATTTAATTATGCTTCAAATTTGGATAGTAATAATGAACTGTATCAACGTATTGATCCTGATGGTAAAGCACAATCTCTAGATATGGATGAGATTCGAAATCCTATAAAAGCAATTCTATTAAATATAGATAACAAAGATTTTGACATGATTGCTCATCAATTAGTAAGTCAGTCTCATGGTATTGAATTAATTCGTCATTACAGTGAGTCCTATATTGATGTAACGGCACGTGGCGTTGATAAGTATACTACTATTCAATATATTTTAGGAACTATTAGTGATTATATCGCTTTTGGTAATGATCACAATGATGTTCATATGCTTGAACATGCGTGCCAAGGTTATTTTGTAACTAATCAATTTATTGAACACACATCATTTTTAAAAAATCAAAATATTACAGTTATTGATGACACAATACATGCAATATGTGAGGTTTTAGATAAATATCTATAATTAACAATTTTCTTATTGAAAATGATTATCAATATCGATTATAATCATTGATAGGAGGATTACTATGAAAAAATTATTAACATTAATATCTATTATTCTTTATGCAATAGTATTAACAGCATGCGGAAATGATAAATCAGGTAATAGTTATGATTCAAAAAAAAACAGTGACTATTAAAAATACATATGAATTTAAG